>Ga0335072_10000042_pt1 | contig 247549 bp, 231 predicted proteins | sample Lox_Sample_21_FD_206725 | JGI IMG/M metagenome (GOLD analysis project Ga0335072, IMG submission 206725) | Soil microbial communities from Loxahatchee National Wildlife Refuge, Florida, United States - Lox_Sample_2.1 | ecosystem: Environmental > Terrestrial > Soil > Wetlands | place: USA... | reverse complement strand
CAACTGACCAACGGAAAGGATCAACGATGCCATCATTTTCTCTTAGCCGCTCGGGCAGGTCGATGGGTAACGCTGTGTCAACGTCGGGTGTCATCGGCACAGGCGTTGTGAGGTCGGGCGGGATGTTCGACTCACCCGACGCGCCACAGCCGCGAACAGTCGAACAGCAACGCGACTACATCGCCGCGTTGGAAGTCGAGCGCGACGAACAGCGAGCGGCCGGCAGGGACGATCGCGTGAAGCTGTGCGAAGCGGAGATCGCCACGGCGCAGGCAGCACCAACGAGGGATGACTGATGCCGTGGGCTTCGTTCGATGACGGCACCCATGACGATCCCCGCATCCTTGACGCGGGGTTGGCTGGGGCGGGGTTGTATCTGTGCGTGACGTGCTACATGGCGCGACACCTCACCGATGGCGTGATTTCGCGGAAGGCGATCGACAAAATCCTCGAGGACGGCGACACGGCACCGTTGGACGCGCTGCTACGAACCGGCCTGCTTGTCGAGCTTGGCGACGACTACGAAGCCCCGGAGTTCCTGAAGGCGAACCGTTCACGCGAGAAGGTGGAACAGGATCGAGCGGAAGCAACCGAGCGTCAACGCAAATGGCGTGAGAAGCAGAAACGAAAACGGGAAGAACGAGAACGCGACGCATAACGGTGTGACTAACGGCGCCCCTGCCCTCCCCAGCCCTGCCCCAAGCAGGGCTGGGCTGTAGTCGGGTGATCGTCCTACCGACCCAACGGGACGCATCGGGCACGCCCGGCCTTTGGTGGGCCGGGCTACCCCACATAGACGACGATCTGCCATGCGGGGAGTTTGCTGCATGTGAGTAGCGATCGGGGCGTCCCGGTGACACCGACGATTTCGCCACCGGCAGGAGTGCAGCAAAAGCCTCATCGGAGGCGCCGGGCCACAAAAGCCCGGCGCCGTTGAAAGGACGGTTGATGAAACGGATACCCCTGCACGATCGCGCGGGCAGCGTCGTGGCACACACGCTCGTTGACGACGGCGATTACGAGCGAGTAGCGAAGCGTAGGTGGCGTCTGGATGATAAAGGCTACGTGGTAACGTCTGGCGGAAGCTGCAAAGCGCCTCCACCTTCGTTCGCATACCGAAGCGGCGGAACGCTGCGGCTCCATCGGGTAGTGCTCGAACTGAAACCCGACGATCCCGAAGTGGATCACGTCAACGGAAACCGGCTCGACAACCGGCGTGTGAATCTTCGCGTTGCCAGCCATTCCGAGAACATGCAGAATCGTCATGGGCTGACTGCCACAAATACCAGCGGCTACCGGGGCGTGTCGTGGCACAAGCGCCGACGCAAATGGATCGCATACGCCCAGCTCGATGGCCGGGCTTATTACCTTGGCTATTTCGACACCGCCGAGGAAGCGGACGAAGCCGTGAAAGCGTGGCGCGCTGAACACATGCCGTTCAGCGCAGACGCGCGGGCCTAAAAAGGCTTTTGCCGGTGAAGCCGGCAGAAGGAGCCACCCGGACGTGCTCCGACGCGGAAATGCCTGGGAAGGCTCGTTGCGCCGCGTCTAACGCCGGGAGGTCGGTTGGGAGGTTTCCACTCGGGTCCAGGCTCCCGTTCTTTTCCCTACCCAACCGGCCAACCATGCAGTTGCGGTAGTGTGGATGGTGGCGTCGGTTGGCGCCGGACAACCGAGAGAAAGGGCGTTGCGTAACGAACGAAGTGAGCCATCCGGCCGAGCAGGAACTGGCCGACAGGAAGTACCCGTGGCGACCGAGTTCACGGATTCGATGGAGTTGGGTGTGGCTCGTGCCAAACTCCGGGAGAAGGTTTGGGAGGGCGCGACCTGCCCGCTTTGCCGGCAGACCGCGAAGGCATACAGGCGGTCGATTCATGCCGGGATCGTCGTCGCCGCGATTCGCTTGTATCGGGCGACGACGCCGGGTGAGTTCGGACACCTGCCCACCGTCGAAAAGCCGCAACGCGGCGGCGAGGGAGCAAAGCTCCGTTACTGGAAGCTCGCGGTCGAGGAGGCAGAACGTCGGGAGGACGGCGGACGTAGCGGGTGGTGGTGTCTTACACCGGACGGCGGACGTAGCGGGTGGTGGTGTCTTACACCGGACGGTCGGGCGTTCGTGGAGGGCAGCCATCGGGTCCAGCGTTACGCATGGGTGTATGACGGACGACTGTTGCGGCGCGAAGGCGAGTTGGTGTCGATCGCGGACTGTCTCGGCGACAAGTTCAGCTACGCCGAGTTGATGAATGGCGGCAGGTCGTGACGACCGAGCCGAAGCTCACAGCCGGTGACGTGATGACCGGGCGCGAGGTCGCCGAGCTTCTACACATGCCGGTTTCGACGGTCGAAGACCTGGCGCGGCGTGGCGATCTGCCGTCCGTCAAGGTCGGCAAGCGTCGGCGCTACATCCGTCAGCAGGTAGAAGCGGTGTTGACCAAAGACGGGGATTAGGCCGCGACGGCGGCGGCGTCGGGCACGTCGGCCGTGAACGCGGCCGTGAACACCTGCGCCTGCTCGGACGCCGGCCGGGCGTGCAGGTAGCGGCTCGTCGTGGCAAGCGCGCTGTGGCCCATCGCGTCCTTGATGGTCACGACATCGACGCCCTTTGCCGCAAGCCGCGATCCGAACGTGTGGCGTAGGTCGTGGAAACGGAGCGGCCGAACACCGGCCGCGACCTGTGCGCGTCGGTAGCGCTTCCGTAGCGCGGAGTCGTCCAACGACCGTCCGTAGGCGTTGCAGAACACAAGGTCGTCGGGTGTCGTGAAATGGCCGCGTTGGCTAAGTCGCTCGAACGCGGCGGCGGCCTGATCGGACATCGGGATTCGACGCACACGGCCCGACTTCGTGGACGACTCCACGCCCGCGCTCATGGCCCGCGCGATCGTCAACGCGGACCCGGCGAACTCCACATTCTTCCACCGCAACGCCAGTAGCTCGCCCTGGCGCAGCCCGGTGTAGGCGGCGACGCGGACAAGCTCGGCGTCCTGGTGATCCTCCGTTCCCCGCGCGGCACGCTCGGAATCGCTCACGGCCGGGAATCGTGGGTCACGGTGGCGGCCGGTGGCAAACGCCCGCGCGATGGCCTCAACTTCCTCGGGCGAATAGTAGAGCAGCACACCCGGCGCCGGCTCCCGGCGCTTATCGGTCGCGTCCACGGGGTTGCCGGGCAGGTTGAACGTTGAAGGCTTGCATCCGTAGTTGTAGACGGCCAGCATCACCGCGCGGTACTTGTTGACGGTCCTCGGCTTCACGCCGGACGCGCTGATCGTCGCCAACAGGTCGTTGACCTCGCGCGTCGTGATCTTCGCGGCCGGATGATCGCCGAGCGCGGCCATGACGTGTCCCACCGATTCGCCCGACGTGTGCTTGCGCCGGATGCCCGGCTCGCCAAGGACGTAGGAATGGTCACGCAGCGTGGACGGCTTCGCGCCGCGCACGTCTTTGAGCCACGCGAGGTATGCGTGGGCGACCTCGCGGAACGTCACGCCGCGCGTCCGGCGCTCGTGTTCGACGCGCTCGAGGTTGGCCGCGTCGGCAACGTAGGCGTTCACGAGCTCGGCTGCGGCCACGGCCGCGCCGTCGTGGTCGTAGAAGCCATCCTGCAACCGCCCCGCGCGCTTGCACCATGTGCCCGTGTCGGGGTCGCGTTCGAGCCATGCCGGCCCGATGCGACGCTTGATCTGCCGGCCGTTGTGCCGGAACTTCGCCTCGTAGAACGGTTGGCCGTTGTGCTCGCGGGTGATGATGTTGGCTTTGGGTGCGTTCGGTGTGGTGTCCATGCCACCCATCGTACAAGATGTGGGTACCACGTGGGTACCGCGATCGACGTGGGTACCGCGTTGGGTACCAAATGGGCCGGATCGTGTGTGTCTAAGCCGGATTCGGGCGGTCGAATCGCGCCGAAACTACGCGGGTCGGCGTGATGCGATCGGTCTTTCAAGCCGCAGGCCGCGGGTTCGATTCCCGCCGGGCGCACTTCCGCTCCCCGCTCGCGCGCCGCCCGCGCCGGGCGGTGCCCGCCGGGCGCCCGGCTCGCCTTCCGCCGAGCGGCCCCGCAGCCCGTCCTCGCCCGCCGGCGAGCGGCCCGTCGCGCCACGGGTCCGGCGAGCGGCCCGTCGCGGCGGGTCCACTGCCGCGAGGCGCCGTCTCCTCCCCGTCGTCGCCCGCCCCCGAGCGCGAGGGTCGGTCATCGGTCCAATTGTCAATCTCGAACCTCAAGTTGACATCCTGCGTAAAACCTGATTTATATGTCTGCACGGCGTTTGCGCGCCGTCAATGGAAGGGATTGGACGATGTCGCAGGTCAAGCACGATGCGCGACCGGTATGGGGGTCGAGATGGAGATGAGGCTTTTCGCGTGCCACGAGCAGCGGATGCTCCGCGCGCTGCACGGACGCTGGCCGTACCGGCGCTCGCACTGTCGACACGACCTGCACTGGCTGGTGCGCGTGCAGTCGCAGCACTGCTGGTGCGGCAGCGGGCGCCAGCACTCGATGCTCGCGCTGCGCGTGGGCAGTCGCCGCCCGCAGGGAGGCTGAGGGAAGGGAGAGCGGAGCCTGTCCCGCCTGCCGGCCGCTAGTGGGAGCTGGCCGGCAGGGGCAGGCGCTCGTCCAGCTCGCCGGCGCCGGCGCCCGCGAGGCCCGCGTCCGCGCCGTCCGCCTCCGCGGCGTCCGCGTGCGCGGCGATCGCGTCGATCAGCCGTGGCCAGGCCACGCGCGGCAGGTCGTGGCCCATGCCGTCGATCGTCAGCAGCCTCGCGCCGCGGATCGCGCGCGCGGTGGCGCGTCCCCCGGAGGGCGCGACCAGCGGGTCGGCGCTGCCGTGGATCACGAGCGTGGGCGCGCGGATCGTCCGCACCTCCGGGGTGCGGTCGCCGGCCGCGATGATCGCCGCGAGCTGCCGGCCCGGCCCGGCCGGGTCGTGGTCGCGGTCGTAGCTGCGCCCCGCGAGCTCGCGCATGTCCTCGACGTTCCGTGGCAGCTCGCTCGAGCCGATCGTGCGGAACACCCGCAGCATGTGCTCCACGAACTCCTCGCGCCCGCGCGGCGCGCGTCGCAGGAAGATCGGGTACACGCGCAGCGACGGCTGCCCGCTGCGCAAGCTGCCGGTGCTCGACATGATCGAGGTGAGCGAGCGCACCGCCTGCGGGTAGCGCGCGGCCAGCGTCTGCGCGATCATCCCGCCCATCGAGGCGCCGATCACGTGCGCCGGCTCGAGCTCGAGCTCGCGCAGCAGGCCGTAGGCGTCGTCGGCCATGTCTCCCAGCGTGTAGCTGGCGGCGCGGCGGGAGCGGGCCAGCAGCTGCGCGACCGTGGGCGGCCGCCCGCGCACGTGCGTGGAGCGCCCGATGTCGCGGTTGTCGAAGCGCACCACGTGCAGCCCGCGTTCGGACAGCCCCGCGCAGAACTCCTCCTGCCAGGCGATCATCTGCGTGCCCAGGCCCATGACCAGCAGCGCCGTCGGGTCCGACGGGTCGCCGAAGGTCTCATAGCAGAGGGTGATGCCCCTGCCCACGTCGCAGAACTGCTCGCGCACGATCCGGGGACTTTACCGGTTGGCAACATCCGTCACCGGATAGGATCGGAGGCACGGGGTAGGATCGGAGCTAGATGGCAGCATCGCCGCAGACCACCGGGAGCGCAGCCGCAGGCGCATCGTCCTCGAAGCAGGAGAACGGCGCCGCCGTCGCCTCGGGTCCCGTCGACGAGCAGCTGCGCGCGCTCTCGATCGACACCATCCGCGGGCTGTCGATGGACATGGTGCAGAAGGCCAACGCCGGGCACCCTGGCACGGCGATGGCGCTCGCCCCCCTGGCCTACACGATCTTCGAGCGGTTCCTGCGGGTCAACCCGGCCGACACCGAGTGGCCGGACCGCGATCGCTTCGTGCTCAGCGCGGGGCACGCCTGCGTGCTGCAGTACTCGCTGCTGCACCTGTGCGGGTTCGGGCTGCCGATGGAGGAGCTGCAGCAGTTTCGCCAGTGGGGCTCGCGCACGCCCGGTCATCCCGAGCGGGGCCACACCGCCGGGATCGAGGTCACCACCGGGCCGCTGGGGCAGGGCTTCGCCAACGCCGTCGGCATGGCGATCGCCGAGCGCTTCCTGTCCGATCGCTACAACCGCCCCGGTCACGCGGTCGTCGATCACCACGTCTACGCGATCTGCTCCGACGGCGACATGATGGAGGGGGTCAGCCAGGAGGCGGCTTCGATCGCCGGGCACTTCAGGCTCGGCAAGCTGATCGCCTGCTACGACGACAACCACATCACGATCGACGGCACCACCTCGATCTCCTTCGACGGCGAGAACCACGCGGCGCGCTTCGCCGCCGACGGCTGGCACGTGCAGCGGGTGGAGGACGCCGAGGACCTCGACGCGCTCGAGGCGGCGCTGGCGGCGGCGCGGGAGGAAGGCGAGCGCCCCTCCTTCATCTCGATCCGCTCGCACATCGCCTATCCCGCGCCGCACGCGGTCGACACCGCCAAGGCCCACGGCTCCGCGCTCGGCGAGGACGAGGTGCGCGCCACCAAGGAGGTGATGGGCTTCGACCCCGACCGCCACTTCTGGGTGGACGAGCGCGTCTACGAGCACATGGCGCTGCGCGAGCGCGGCGCACGCGCCGAGCAGGAGTGGCGGGAGCGCTTCGAGCGCTGGCGCGAGGCGCTGCCGGAGATGGCGGAGGACTGGGAGCGCGCGTGGGCGGGGCGCCTGCGCGACGGCTGGCGGCAGGCGCTGCCGACGTTCGCGGCGGGCGAGAAGATCGCCACCCGCGCCGCCGGGCAGAAGGCGATGGCGGCCTTCGGCGAATACGCCCCCACGATGATCGGGGGCGCGGCCGACCTGGTGGAGTCCACCAAGACGCTGTTCGAGGGCGGCGGCGAGTTCTCGGCGGTCCACGCCGGGCGCAACGTGCCGTTCGGCATCCGCGAGCACGCGATGGGGGCGATCGTCAACGGCATGGCGGCCCACGGCGGCGTCGTCAAGCCCTATGGCTCCACCTTCCTGATGTTCTCCGACTACATGCGCGGCGCGGTGCGCCTGTCGGCGCTGATGGCGCTGCCGGTGGTGTGGGTGTGGACGCACGACTCGGTCGGCTTGGGCGAGGACGGCCCCACGCACCAGCCGATCGAGCACTACGCCTCGCTGCGGGCGATCCCCCAGCTGTGGGTGGTCAGACCCGGCGACGCCAACGAGACCGCGGTGGCCTGGCGCATGGCGCTCGAACGCGACGACGGCCCGGTGGCGCTGCTGCTCTCGCGCCAGAACGTGCCGGTGCTGGATCGCGAGCAGGTGGCGAGCGCGGACGGCCTCGAGCGCGGCGCCTACGTGCTGTGGGACTCGGCCGCCGGGCAGGAGCCCGAGATCATCCTGATCGCCACCGGCGCCGAGGTGGGACCGACGCTGGCGGCGGCGCGCGAGCTGGCCGGCGGCGGCGCGCGCGTGCGGCTGGTGTCGATGCCCTGCTTCGAGCTGTTCGAAGCGCAGGCGCAGGAGTACCGCGACGAGGTGCTGCCGCCGTCGGTGCGCACGCGCCTGGCGGTGGAGCCGGGCGCGACGATCAGCTGGTGGAAGTGGGTGGGGCTGGAGGGCGAGGTGCTCGGCCTCGACCGCTTCGGCGCCTCTGCACCGGGAACCACGGTGCTCGAGAAGCTCGGCTTCTCTGCCGAGAACATCCTCGCGCGCGCACGCGCGCTACTGGACCGCCGAGACTGAAGGAGGACGCCATGTCTGCAGACGCACTCCCGCCCCTGCAACGCCTGTCGGCAGTCGGGCAGAGCGTGTGGGTGGACTTCCTCTCGCGCGACTCGATCCGCGGCGGGCACCTGCAGGAGCTGATCGACGACTTCGCGGTCGTCGGCGCGACCTCCAACCCGACGATCTTCGAGAAGGCGATGAGCGAAGGCAGCGCCTACGACGAGCAGCTGCACGGGCTGGTGGACGGGAACCCCGACCCCCCCGACGTGGCCGACGTCTTCTGGGAGCTCGCGATCCAGGACATCAAGGACGCCTGCGACCTCTTCCACCCCGTCTGGGCAGGAGAGCGGGGTGCGCCGCCGGCGCGCGACGGCTACGTCTCGCTCGAGGTCGACCCGCGCCTGGCCTACGACACGCTGCGGACGTTCCGCGATGCGATGCGGCTGCACGAGCGCGTCGACCGCCCCAACCTGATGGTGAAGATCCCGGCCACCAAGCCGGGGCTCGCCGCGATCGAGGACGTGCTCGCCAAGGGCCGCTCGATCAACGTCACGCTGATCTTCTCGCTGCGCCGCTACGCGGAGGTGGCGGAGTCCTACATCCGCGGCATCGAGCGCCTCGTGGCCGAGGGCGGCGACCCGAGCGGCGTCGCCTCGGTGGCGAGCTTCTTCGTCTCGCGCATCGACACCGAGGCCGACCGCCGCCTGGAGGAGGCGAGCGCCGAGCACCCCGATGCGGCAGGGCTGCGCGGCAAGCTCGCGATCGCCAACGCGAAGCTCGCCTACGCCCACTACCTGGAGGCCTTCAGCGGCCCCCGCTGGGAGTTCCTGGCGGGCAAGGGCGCGACGCCGCAGCGGGTGCTGTGGGCGTCGACCTCGACCAAGAACCCGGACTACCCCGACACGCTGTACGTGGACGGGCTGATCGGCCCCGACACGGTCGACACGATGCCGGAGGAGACGATCAAGGCCTATCAGGACCACGGCCAGCCGCAGGCGCGGCTGCGGCAGGATCTCGCCGGCGCCCACGCGGTGATGGACGAGCTGGCGCGCGTGGGCGTGGACTACGAGGACGTCACCGACACGCTCGAGCGCGAGGGCGTGGAGAAATTCTCGGCCTCCTTCGAGGAGCTGCTGCAGTCGCTGCGCGCCAAGCGCGCGTCGCTGGCGCCGGCCTAGCGCGGGCCGCCTCGCCGCGCGGCGGGGCCGGGCCGCGGCGCGCCGGGCGCGCCCGCCTCAGGAGGTGACCCGTTCGTAGGGGAGGGGCACCAGCACGCGGATCGTGAGCGGCCCCGAGGGGAAGGCCTCGCGGTGCAGCGTGAACACCCGGAAGCTGCGCGCGCCGTCGCGGTAGGGCCCGCTTTCCGGCACCTGCGAGAGCGCCGGCGCGGGGCCGCCGAGGCTGTCCTTGACGAGCTGGGGAGGGCCGGACGGTTCGGCCGCCGGCATGTACATGAGCACGGCCAGGCCGGCCAGGCGCCGGGTCAGGCGCAGGTAGCCTTCGTCGTCCTGGACCGACAGCGTCAGCTCGCCGATCTTGCGGCCGTGCAGGCGCAGCGGCGCGCTGACCGGGCCGAGCACGTAGGGGCCGCCGACGTCGGAGAGCAGCTGCCCTGCGACGGTCACGCGCATGCGCACCACGTGCTCGTGCAGCAGCGCGTCGATCGCAAGACGCGTGGCTTCCGGTTCGCGGCGCGCGACCGCTTCGAGCAGCGGCAGGTTGCGCTGCACGCGCGCGACCTGCTTGCGGGCGGCCCGGCCGACCTCGGCGGCGTAGATGAGCCTCGCCACGCGCCGCAGCGCGTTGACGGTGGTGTCGGTGGCGCCGGCGGCGCACAGCGGCGCGACCTTGGCGGTGGGGATCAGCAGGTACACGCGCACCTGGCTCCCCGAGGGGTAGGCGCCGGCGGCGAAAGAGGTGTAGCGGTAGGGGACGCCGGCGCGCGTGAGCGCGCCTTCGCCGGCCAGGCCGGCCGGCAGCGAGATCGAGCCGCCGAGGCTGTGCCCGCCGGAGCGCAGCACGATCACGCCCTGGGTGATGCCGCCGCCCTCGCTGAGGAACCCCCTGTCGGCCCACACGCTGGCGGTGTAGGTGGCCAGCGGCGCGCCGCGCGCATCGAGCAGCGTTCCCCGCAACGGCGCGAGCGCGGGCCCGCCAGCCTGCACGAACGGCCTGCCGTGGAGCTCGATGCTGACGTCGGTCATGTGGCCGCTGGCGATCAGGGTGCGCAGAGCCGCGCGCGCGGCGGTCCGGTCGCGGGCTTCGAGGGCTTCGCGCAGCGGCGCGGAGTGGGTGATCATGTATTCGGCGCTGGCCGTCCTTTCGCTGTGCACGCCCTCCCTGTACACGCGCGCGAGCACGCTGGCGAGCGTCCCCAGCACCGCCGCCGAGCAGCCGCTCGAGACCTGGACGGCGTGCGCGGCGACGTCCCCGGCCACGCGCTCGGCGGGCGCGTCGCGCAGCTCCTCGCCGCCGCAGCCGGCGAGCAGCGCCAGCGCGGCCAGCGCCGCCAGCGCGGCCGCGCTCCTGCGCCGGACGGCGCGCCCGCGGCGCGGGCGAGCTCGGGGGAGGCGCCTCACACCGACAACCATTCTCCTGGATGTTAAGTCCTCGCTAATTGCGCGATCCACCTTCCGCCAGGCGCGGCTGCTGTAAGGTCGCGCACGTGCCGCTTGCACTCGTCACCGGCGCGTCGACCGGCATCGGGCGCGCCACCGCGCTGCGCCTCGCGACGGGCGGCTGGACGGTGCTCGCTGGCGTGCGCGACGAGGCGGCCGGCGAGCGCCTGCGCGCCGACGCGGGCGCCGGCGCCGGCGAAGGCGCCGGCGCGCGGATCGTGCCGCTCGGCCTGGACGTGACCGATGCCGGGCAGGTGAAGGCCGCGCGCGAGCGCGTCGCCGAGGAGGCGGCGCGCGCCGGCGAAGCGGCTGGCGGCGGCCTCGACGCGCTGGTGAACAACGCCGGCATCGGCGTGGGCGGCCCGCTCGAGCTGGTCTCGCCGGAGGACCTGCGCAGGCAGTTCGACGTGAACGTGCTGGCGCAGGTGGCGGTCACGCAGGCGATGCTGCCGGCGCTGCGCGCCGCGCATGGGCGCGTGGTGTTCGTGTCCTCCATCGGCGGGCGCGTGGCGATGGCGTTCACGGCGCCCTACGCCGCCTCCAAGCACGCGATCGAGGCGCTGGCCGACGCGCTGCGCGTGGAGCTGCGCAGCTCCGGCGTGCAGGTGGCGCTGGTCGAGCCGGGGTCGGTGGCCACGCCGATCTGGGAGAAGGCGCGCGCGGACGCCGACGGCATGGCGCTGCCGCCGGAGCTCGAGGGGGTCTACGGCCCGGCGCTCGCGGCGATGCGCGAGACGCTGGAGAAGACGGCGGGCCGCGGCGTGCCCGCCGAGCGCGTGGCCGACACGATCGCCGGTGCGCTGGCCGCGCCGCGCATGCGCGCGCGCTACGTGATCGGCCTCGACGCCCGGGCGATGCTGATCGCCAAGCGGCTGCTGCCCGACCACGTGTTCGACCGCGTGGCGCGGCGGGCGCTGGGGGTGTGAGCGGCCGGGGCGGCCGGGCGTGGCCGGCAGCCTGACGCCGGCATGATCCGCGCTCGCCGCGGCTAGCATGAGCCGCTGTGTCCACGGCACGCTACGCCTCCGCGCCGCAGCCGCGATCGGAACGCCGGGCCTGGGCGCTCGCCGGAGCGGTGCTGGCGGCGGGCCTGGCCGCGCTGGCGCTGGCGCTGACCGGCGTGGTGGGGCGCACGCGCGCGGGGGTGGCGCCGCCGCCGGTGCTGGTGTCGGTGGCCACGCCCGTGCCGTCCGCGCCCGCGTCTGCGTCCGCGGCGCGCGTGGGGGCCCGCGCGCGCGGGCGCGCGCACGACGCGATCGTGGCGCACCCCGGCGCGGGCGAGCAGCGCGCCGCCGCGCGCAGCCTGCTGGACGCGAGCGAAGTGCACATCTCCAGGCGCTGGATGGAAGGCTTCTACCCGATCTACGCCACCGCCCAGCGCACCTTCGGCGTGAACTGGCTGCTGATCGCCTCGATCCACCGGCAGGAGAGCGCCTTCTCGACCGCGCCGGGCACCTACGTGGGGCTGAACTTCGCCCACTGCTGCGGCGGCCCGATGCAGTTCAACGTGCGCAACGGGGGGGCGGGCGTGCCGTCCACCTGGGAGCTGGTGGCCGACTCCTACGTATACGGCGCCCGCCCGGCGCGCTACGACCACATGACCGCCACCCATCCCTCGGTCTACGACGACTTCGACGCGATCATGGCGGCGGCGCACCTGCTCTCGGCGGACGGCGCGGGCTACGGGCTCGAAGACTCCTCCTGGTGGGCTGCGTACGACTACTACGGCCACGACGCCACCGGCGTGAGCTACGCCGATCAGGTGCTGGCGCGCGCGATCGGCTGGTCTCAGCACGGCTTCTGCGTCAACTGCGGCGTGGAGGCGCCGATGGTGCAGGCGGTGTACGCCGCCTACGGCCGCCCCGTGCTGGAAGCGCTGGAAGCCGAAGCGGCCGAAGCGGCGAAGGCTCAGGCGGCGTCGGCCTGCGCGAGCAGCTCGCCGGCCACGCGGTCGCTGGCGCCGGCGGTGCCTCCGAGCAGGCGCCGCGAGAGCTGCGCGCGCCGGAAGTAGAGCGGCGCGTCGTGCTCCCAGGTGGCGCCGATGCCGCCGTGCACGGAGATCATCGTGCGCGCCGCGGCGTCGAGCGCGCGCCCGCCCACCGAGCGCGCGGCGCTGGCCGCGAGCGGGAACTCGGCGGGCGCCCCGTTGCGCGCCCAGCCGGCGTAGTACAGCAGCGAGCGGCCGTTCTCGAGCTGGCGCAGCACCTCGGTAAGCGAGTGCTTGACGGCCTGGTAGGAGCCGATCGCGCGGCCGAAGGTGAAGCGCTCCTTGGCGTATGCGACGGACACCTCGAGGGCGGTCTCGACGCTGCCGAGCGACTCGGCGGCGATCAGCGCCTGGGCTATGTACCAGGCGGCCACGAGCGACTCGCGGGGGGCGTCGAGGAGCACCGCGGGGGCATCGGTGAAGGAGACGTGGCCGAGCGAGCGGGTGGAGTCGTATCTGGTGACCGGCTCGACCGCCACGCCGGGCGAGTCGCTGAGCACCGCGACGCCGACGGGGTCGCCGTCCATCGTCGCCACCCCCACGAAGCCGCTCGCTCCGGGGGCGTCGGGCACGAACGCGACGCGTCCGTCGACGCGCACGCGCCCGTCGGCGTCCGCCGCGCCGGCGGTCGGCAGCCCGGCGCGCAGCGAGCCGTGCGCGGGGTCTGCGCTCCAGCTGCCGTCCAGGTCGCTCGGCGGCTGCGCCGGCAGGTAGGCGGCGCGGCGCTCGCCGCTGGCGAGCATGCCGACCCACTCGGCGGCGTTCGGGGAGTCGTTGACGATCGCGCTGGCGGGCAGGTGGCCGAGCAGCGGCACGCGCGCCAGCACGCGCCCGCACTCGCCGAGCACGAGCATCGCGTCGAACACGTCCAGCCCGGCGCCGCCGTGCGCTTCGTCGATCAGCAGGCCGGGCCAGCCGGCCTCGCAGGCGGCGGGCCACAGGTCGGGCAGCGCGCCCTCGTCCCCGTCCAGCGCCTCGCGCGCCGCTGCCAGCGTCTTGAAGCGCGACAGCGTCCCGCGGGCGGCCTCGCGCAGGAACTCCTGCTCGTCGGAGAGGGCGAGGTTCATGCCGGCGCTCCTTCCTTGCTGCGCAGCTCCGAGAAGGGGATGCCCTTGTCCAGGCGCGGCTCCGGCGGCAGCCCGAGCACGCGCTCGCCGATCGTGTTGCGCAGGATCTCCTCGGTGCCGCCGGCGGACTTCAGGCCTGGCAGGAAGGAGATCATGTACGCCCACTGGCTGTCGGCGGCGAGCGCGTCGGGGCCCTGCACGTCGGCGATCAGGTCGCCGGCCTTGATCGCGCCGTTGACGATCGTGACCTTCGCGAGGCCGGCCTCCGGTCCGGGGATCTGGCCCTTCTGCAGGGCGGTGAGCGTGCGGTAGCCGGTGAAGCGCACCGCCAGCAGCTCGCTGGCGATCTCGCCCAGCTGGCGCCTGACCTCGACGTCGCGCCGGGCGTGCCCGTCGGATGCGATCGCGGCGGCGAAGCGGCCGGAGTTGTAGCCGAGGCCCTCGCCGCCGAGGCCGATCGTGACGCGCTCGAACATCAGCGTGGTCAGCGCGGTGCCCCAGCCATTGCCCACGCCGCCCACGACCGCGCCCTGCTCGAGCGCCACGTCGTCGAAGAACACCTCGTTGAACTCGGCCTCGCCGGAGATCTGGCGCAGGCCGCGCACGGTGACGCCCTCGGCGTCCATCGGCACCACGAACATCGTCAGGCCCTTGTGCTTGGGCACGTCGGCGTCGGTGCGCGCCAGCAGCAGTCCGTATGAGGCGAACTGCGCGTTGGTGGTCCACACCTTCTGCCCGCTCAGCCGCCAGCCGCCGTCGTCCTGCTGGCGCGCGCGCGTCTGCACGGCCGCGAGGTCCGAGCCGGCGGCGGGCTCGGAGAACAGCTGGCACCACACCTCGTCGCCGTGCAGCATCGGCCCCAGGTAGCGCGACTTCTGCTCCTCGGAGCCGTGCGCGATGATCGTCGGCCCGAGCATGCCCACGCCGATCGCGTCGAGGATCCCCGGCACCTTGGCGGCGGCGATCTCCTGGTTGCAGATCACCTGCTCGATCGGCCCGAGCCCCTGCCCGCCGTACTCCTTCGGCCAGGTCACGCCCGCGAGCCCGCCCTCGGCCAGCTTGCCCTGCCAGACGCGCCGCGCGGCGATGATCTCCTGCTCGTCCTCGAGCGCGCCGGGGTGGGTGGGGTCCCCGATTACCGGCGCTTCGTCCTTGTGCTCGCCGAGCCAGCTGCGCACCTGCGCGCGGTAGGCGGCCTGCTCTGGTGTGTCGTCGAGATCCACTTCGCCTCCTCTGGCTGACTGACCAGTCAATCTAGCGAATCGCGGCTCCGATCACACGCCGGGCGGGAACGGCGCCTCGGCCACGACCGGCTGGTGGTAGACGCGCTCGAAGCCCAGGTCGAGCAGCTGGCGCGCCTGCGTGCCGGGGGCTTCGGAGTCGAGCACGATCGCCCCGAGGCGCACGCCGTGGCGCTCGGCGGTGGCCACGAGGCAGCGTCCGGCGGCTTCGGTCTGCCCGGTCTTCATGCCGGTGACGCCGGGGTAGCGGTAGATCAGCAGCGGGTTGTTGTTGTAGAGGAACAGCTTGCCGCCGTGGATGGGGAACGGCAGGATCGCTTCGTAGGTGCCGACGACCTTGGCGATGCGCCGGTGCTCCATGTCGACGTGCGCGAGCACCGCGAGGTCGGCGGCGCAGGAGAAGTTCTCGCGGTCGTAGTAGCCGGAGGGCGAGGAGTAGCGGGTGCAGCCGAGCCCGAGCTTGGCCGCCTGCCGGTTCATGCGCAGCACGAAGGCGTGGACGCTGCCGGCGACGTGCTGGGCGAGCGCCACGGCGGCGTCGTTGCCGGACGGCAGCAGCAGCCCGTAGAGCAGGCTCTCGAGCTTGACGTGACGACCCAGCGGCAGCACGCCGACCTTCGAGCCGCCCATGTCGACGGCCTGCCTGGTGATCAGCACGGGCGCGTCGGCGGGAGCCGACTGGACCACCAGCAGCGCGGTCATCATCTTCGTGAGGCTCGCGATGGGCACGCGCCGATAGGGGTTGCGCTGCCACAGCACCTGTCCGGTGGTGAGGTTGAAGAGCAGCCCGGCGCGCGGGGGGCGGCTGAAGTAGGCGTGGACGGGGTCGCGCTGCGGCGTGGAGATGCCGCGCAGCGCGAGCGCGGGGGCCGCCAGCGCGAGGCCGTCCGGGGAGAGCCGCGGCCGCGCCGGCGAGGCGCTGCCGCCGGCGTGCGCGGCGCCCCGGTCGCCGGCGCGGTGGTGGTGGTCCCTGCTCGACCTGCCGGCCAGCGCCATCTGCGCGGCGAGCGCTACCAGCGCGACCAGCGCGAGCGCGCCGAGCGCGCCCAGCCGCCGCCGGCGGCGCCGGCGCGCGGCGCGCAGGCGCCTGCCGCGGCTGCTCCCCGGCGTGAGGAAGGGCGACTGGCTCATCGGCCTGGAGGATTGCGCAGCGCCCCGACGATGCCGACCGAGAGCAGCGCCAGCACGAGCGCGGACAGCACGGTGGCGGCGCTGAAGCCGTCCCGGATCGCCGCGGCGACGGTGAGGAAGGCGAGGCCGGCGATGAACACGAGCGCGCCGCCGAGCACGAGCAGGTGCCTCACGCGGGCGCCCCCGCCGGATGGGCGCGGCGGGCACGCAGGCGGATCGACAGAGCGCCGCACGCGATCGCCGCGGCGAGCCCGGCGAACGCGGCCGCGGAGCCGGGGTGCGCGGGCCCGGCGAGGCCGGCGAGCTGTGCGTACACCTGCGCGGCGAGCCACAGTCCGATCAGCGTCGGCGCGGGGACCTCGACGATGGTGACAAAGAAGGGGACGGGCACGAGCGCGAGCACGCGCGCGCGGGGGTGGGCGGCGAGGTAGCCGGCGAGGATCGCGGCCACGGCGGCGGGGGCGACGAGCACCGGCGCGGGCGAGCCGGGGGAGGCGGCCAGCCGCGCGCCGAGCGCGACCGCGCCCCCGGCCAGGTACAGGAGCGCATAGCGGCCGTGCCCGAGGGTGCTCTCCAGCGTGGGTCCGAGCACGGCCAGCGCGGCGAGGCCGGCGAGGATGGGCAGCAGGCTGCCGTATGCGAGCAGCGACGCGAGCGCCGCCTCCAACACGGGCGGCCGCGACAGCCGCTCGGCTCCGGCGCGGACGGGACGCTCGCCGCAGAGGATCGCGTCCGCCGCGCTCGTCCTGCCGGAGCGGCTCGCGGTGGCGACCGCATGGCGGGGCGGGCCGAGCCAGCACGCTGCGCGCGGGTGCGTCAGCTCGTACGGGACGAGGGTGCGCCGCGCGGCCGCGCCCGCGCTCGGGCCGTTGCGGAAGTCGCCACCACCGCCGACCAGCGCCGCGTACACGGCGACGCTGGCGGTGACCAGCGCAACGGTGACCAGCGGCCGGCGAGCAAGCAGGATGTTGTCCCTGAAAGGAAGCATGGCGAGTTGGACGCGTCGGTTGGCGACTCTAGTCGGCGGCCACCGAGAGGGCGCACGCTCGGCGCTCTGGCGGTGGTGGGGCGGCGTTCTGCCGGCGCTACGGCGGCGGTCAGGCGCCGGCGGCGGCCAGCGGCCCGACTCCGGGCCTGGCCTGCGGCACGTGCTGGTCGGCGTGGTAGGAGGAGCGCACGAGCGGCCCGGCGGCGACGTGCTGGAAGCCGAGCTCGTAGGCGGCGCGCTCGAGCGCGGCGAACTCGTCGGGGTGCCAGTAGCGCACGACGGGGAGGTGGCGCTCGGAGGGGCGCAGGTACTGCCCGACGGTGAGCACCTGCACGCCGTGCTCGCGCAGGGCGGCGAACGCGTCGACCAGCTCGTCGTGGCTCTCGCCGAGCCCGACCATCAGGCCGGACTTGGTGAGCACCTGCCCTTCGCCGAGCTCGTGGGCGAGGCGCAGCACCCGCAGCGAGCGCTGGAACTGGGAGCCGCGGCGCGCGAGCGGGTACAGCCGCGGCACGACCTCGACGTTGTGGTTGAACACGTCGGGTCGCTCGGCGATGACCTTGGCGAGCGGCATCTCCTGGCCCTGGAAGTCCGGCGTGAGCACCTCGATCTGGCAGTGGGGCGCCTGGCGGCGCACCTGGCGGATGACGCCGACGAAGGCGCAGGCGCCCTTGTCGGGGAGGTCGTCGCGGTCGACGGAGGTGACGACGGCATGACGCAACCCCATCCTCGCGATCGAACTGGCCACCCGCGCGGGCTCGAGCGGGTCGTTCCAGGTGGGCTTGCCGGTCTTGACGTTGCAGAAGCCGCAGCGCCGCGTGCAGGTGTCGCCGAGGATCATGAACGTGGCTGTGCCGCGCTCCCAGCACTCGCCGACGTTGGGGCAGGCGGCCTCCTGGCAGACGGTGTGCAGGTTCTCGTCGCGGATCAGCTGCGTGAGCTCGCGATAGCGCTCGCCGCCGGGCGGCGGCACCTTGAACCACGGCGGCTTGCGCTCGCGCAGCGGGCGCACCTGCGAGCCGAGCACGGTGAGCACGTCCACGCCGCCGGGGTTCGCTCGAGAACGTGTGGCGCTCATGCGGGGAGCGGCTCGCCGGCGGGCGTGGAGACGGGTTCTATGGGCGCTCGCTGCGCTCGCGGGGAGGCGTTCGTGGTGTCGATGCCCAGGCGGTGCGGCGAAACCAGTCGCTGGCGGCGTCCGTGGGCCCGGCAGAAGGCGTGGGCGACGCGCTTGCGAAAGCAGCCGAGGCTCTCGCAGGCGCCGGCGCTCTCTCGCGCGAGCGAGGTCATCTGCACGTGGGGCAGCCCGCAGGCGAGCACCCACGAGAACGGCTCTAGGTCGTTGGCGACGTTGACGGCGAAGCCGTGGCTGGCGACGCCGCGCTGGACGTGCACGCCGATCGAGGCGATCTTGCGCTCCTGCACCCACACGCCGGTGTAGTCGGGGCCGTCCTGGGGACGGGCGCGGGCGGCCACGCCGAGCTGCGCGAGCGCGGCGACGATGGCGGCCTCGATCGTGCGCACATGGCGCACGACGTCCTGCACGCCCATGATCGGGTAGCCGACGAGCTGGCCCGGCGCGTGGTAGGTGACCTTGCCGCCGCGGCGGGTGGCGTGCACCTCGATGCCTTTGTGCTCGTAGAAGCTCTCGGGGAAGGGCAGGTCCTGGGCGCCGGAGCGCCGGCCGCGGGTGTAGGTGGGCGGGTGCTCGAGCGCCAGCAGCGTGTCGGGGAGCTCGCCGGCCTGGCGCAGCGAGCGCACGTGCTCCTGGATGGCGAGGCCGCGCGCATACGGCACGATCCCCAGGTGACAAACCCAGATCTCCTGCGCTGCTCGCCCGGCGACTTTCATCTGCGATCCAGCCTAGCGGCCGATCCGGGCTCTATAGCGTGAGCGCGCTCGGCGCTTGCAGCAGCTCGCGCACGCGCGCGAGGAACCGGGCGGCTTCGGCGCCGTAGAGGATGCGGTGGTCGCACACCAGGCGCAGCGTCATCTCGTGCGCGACCGCGACCGCGCCGTCGCGCGCGACGGCGCGCGGCTCGACGGCGCCGATGGACATGATCGCGGCCTGCGGCGGGTTGATGATGGCGGTGAAGCTGCGCACGCCGTACATGCCGAGGTTGGAGACGGTGAAGGTGCCGCCGCCCAGCTCGGGCGGCGTGATCTCGCCGGTGCGCACGCGCTCGGCCAGCAGCTGCGTCTCGCGGGCGATCTCGCCGAGCGCCTTGGCGTCGGCGTCGAACACCGTGGGCACCACCAGCGCGTTCTCGGCGGCCACCGCGACGCCGACGTTGACCCGCGAGTGCAGCTGCACGCGGCCGTCGCGGTAGCTGCCGTTGGCGTAGGGGTGCTCGCGCAGCGCGAGCGCGCAGGCCTTGACGACCATGTCGTTGTAGGTGGGGGCGCGCGGCGCCGCGCGGGCGGCCTCGGCGGCGGCCTCGCTTGCGGACGCGCCGTGATCGGGCTGCGCGAGCCGCTTCAGCTCGGCGCGCAGCGCTACGCACGCCTGCATGTCGACGTCGACCTGCAGCGTGAAGTCGGGGATCGTGGCCTTGGACTCGGCCATGCGCCGGGCGACGGTCTGCTGCGTGCGCGAGAGCTCGACCTCGGTGGTCTCGCCCTTGGCGGTCCTCACGCCCTCGACGGTGGCGCGCTGGGGCTCGGCGGAGCCCGCGGCGGCCGGTGCGGCGGGGACGCCGCCGGGCGCGGCGGGGATGCCGCCGGGTGCGGCGGGGACGTCGCCGGGCGCGCCCGCGACGCCGGCGCCGCGCTCGACGTCGACCCTAACGATGCGACCGCCCGGCCCGCTGCCGCTGATCGTGCGCAGATCGATGCCGCGCTCGCCGGCGATGCGCCTGGCCAGCGGCGAGGCCTTGACGCGCTCGCCGGCGCCCGCGCCCGCAGTGCGCGCTGGGCCGGCGGCCGCGCCTGGGGCCGATGCCGCCTGCCGGGGCGCTTCCCGACCGGGCACGCCGGCGGCGCCGTTGGCGGGGGCGGCGGCCTCTGCCGGCTCCTTGGCGAGCGCTGGCGGGGCGTCGCCGCCGACCCGCGCGATCGGCTCGCCGACCGGGAGCGTGGCGCCCTCGGCGGCGACGATCTCGAGCACCCCGGCCTGATCTGATTCGTAGACCATCGTGGCCTTGTCGGTCTCGATCTCGACCAGCTCCTCGCCGCGCGCCACCTCCTCGCCGTCGGCCTTCAGCCAGCGCAGGATGGTGCCCTCCTCCATCGTGTCGGACAGGCGCGGCATCACGATCTCGGCCATCAGGCGCGCCCGCCGGCGGTGGGGTGGGCGCTCGCCGGCGGCCCGTGCGCGAGGCCGCGTTCGCCGGCGGGCGGCTGGGCGCTCGCCGGCGGCCCCTGCCCGAGCGCTGCCAGCACGGCGGCCACGACCTGGGGCTCGTGCGGGTAGGCGATGTCCTCGAGCGGCTTGGAGTAGGGCATCGGCACGTCGGCGCCGGTGACGCGCGCGACCGGCGCGTCGAGCTCGTCGAAGGCCTGTTCTGAGATCAGCGCGGCGAGGTTGGCGCCGACGCCGCCGTGCGGCCAGCCCTCCTCGACGATCACGCAGCGGTTGGTCTTGGCGACGGAGGCGAGGATCGTGTCGAGGTCGAGCGGGCGCAGCGTGCGCGGGTCGATCACCTCGGCCTGCACGCCGTGCTCGCTTGCGAGCGACTCGGCGGCGCGCTCGGCGGTGCGCGCCATGCGCGAGATCCCCACGACGGTCACGTCGCGGCCCTCGCGCGCCACGCGCGCCTGCCCGAAGTGAACGAGCTCGTCCTCGTCGTCGGGCACCTCGCCGCGCACGGCGTAGAGCGACTCGTGCTCGATGAACACCACCGGGTTCTCGTCGCGGATGGCGGTCTTGAGCAGCCCCTTGGCGTCGGCGGGCGTGGCCGGCGCGGCCACCAGCAGCCCCGGCACGTGCAGGAACATGCCCTCCAGGCAGTGCGAGTGGGTGGGCCCGAGCTGATGGCCGGCGCCCTGCGGCATGCGCACCACCAGCGGCACCCTGGCCTGGCCGCCGAACATATAGTGGATGTGGGCGGCGTGGTTGACGATCTGGTCGAACGCGAGCAGCGCGAAGTTGATCGTCATCAGCTCCACCACCGGTCGCAGGCCGGTCATGGCGGCGCCCACCCCCATGCCCACGATCGTGTTCTCGGAGATCGGGGTGTCGCGCACGCGCCGCTCGCCGAACTCCTCGAGCAGGCCCTCGGTGACCTTGAAGGCGCCTCCGAACACGCCGATGTCCTCGCCCATCAGCACCACCCGCTCGTCGCGCGCGAGCTCCTCGCGCAGGGCCGCGCCCAGCGCCTCGCGGTAGCGGATCTCAGCCACCGGCGCCGTCTCCGCCCGCGCCCGCGGCCCCGTCTCGGGCGACCGCGGCGGCGCTCTCGCGGCTGTCCTCGCCGGCGGCGAGCGCCTGCGTGAGCTGCTGCGGGATCTCGTCGTTGGCGGCCTGCCGTCGCGCGTCGGCGCGCTCCTCGCCCAGCGCGTCGCCGGCACGGTCGCCGGCGGTCTCGACGGAGTACCAGCCGCGCACCTCGGCGTCGAGCACGTACACGTCGTCGTAGAGCGACGCCGGCGCCGGGAAGGGCGAGTCCTCGGCGAACTGCACGGCGGCGTCGACGCGCGCGATCGCGCGCTCGTCGACGCGCTCGCGCTCGTCGGCGTCGATCACGCCTTCGCGCACGAGCAGCTCGGCGAAGGCGGGCAGCGGATCGCGCTCGCGCCAGCGCGCCACCTCGTCCTTGCTGCGGTACTGCTCGGGGTCGGCCATGGAGTGGCCGCGGAAGCGGTAGGTGACGGCCTCGATCAGCAGCGGCCGGCGCTCCTCGCGCACGCGCGCGACCGCCTCGCTGACGACCGCATAGGTGTCGAGCACGTCCATGCCGTCGCAGCGCAGGCCGGGCACGCCGAGGCTCTCGCCCTTGCGCTGCAGGTCGGTGACGGCGGAGTGGCGCCCGAGCGCGGTGCCCATCCCGAACTGGTTGTTGGTGACCATGAACACCACCGGCAGCCGCCACAGCGCGGCGAGGTTGAGCGTCTCGCCGAACGTGCCCTGGTTGGAGGCGCCGTCGCCGAAGGTGCACAGCGTGACCTCCTCGCTGCCCTTGTAGTCGCTGGCGAGCGCGATGCCGGCCGCTATCGGCAGGTTGCCGCCGACGATGCCGTATCCGCCCATGAAGCGGCGGCTGAGGTCGAACATATGCATCGAGCCGCCGCGGCCGCGCGAGCAGCCGTCGACGCGCCCGAACAGCTCGGCCATGACGTTCTCGGGCGGCGTGCCGCGCACCAGCGCGTGCCCGTGCGAGCGGTAGGTGGAGATCAGGTAGTCCTGCTCGCGCAGCGCCCGCGCGCTGCCCACGATCGTGGCCTCCTCGCCGATCGACAGGTGCAGGAAGCCGCCGACCTTGGCGCGCGCGTACATCTCCCCGGCGCGCTCCTCGAAGCGCCTGATCAGCGTCATCGTCTCGAGCCACTCGCGCGCTCGCTCGGGCTCGGGCAGCTGCTGCGATCGCGGGCTGGACTCTGGCGATGTGGGCATCAGTGCTCCACGGTACTCCAGCGGGCCATGAAGTCCTCGGCGTCGAGCCGCACGAGGTCGGCGCGCAGCGCGGCGGCGAGCTTGGAGGCGGCGCGCGGCGGCAGGTCCCAGAACAGCGCCACTTCGCCGCTGTCGATCTCCACCACCTCGACGTGGTCGACGCGCTCGGCGCCGGCGAGCAGCGCCGGCGTGCGCCCGCCGCGCGTGAGGATCATCCGGTATGAGCGCGCGGCGCTCATGGCGAGGGCGCCGGCGCGGCGCCGGTCGGCGCTCGTACGTGCGTGGCTGCGCGCTCGGGGGCGTCCTCGCCGCAGAACGCGCGCGCGCCGACGGTGAGGGCGGGCAGCGCGTGGACGCCCGCCGCGGCGGCGGCGGCGGCGTTGGCGGACAGGCGCGCGGCGGTGCTGCGCAGCCGCGCGCCGCGAAGCACGGCGTTCGGGTGCATCTCGCAGGCGGCGGCCGCGATCAGCACGAAGTCGGGGTCCTCGAGCGAGTGTCCGCCCGCGAACGCCTGGCGGAAGGCGGCCTGCGCGAACGGCACGCAGCGCCCGATCGAGGCCGCGTAGGCGCAGGCGCGCATCGCGAAGGAGCTGTCGAACGGGAACGGCTCGGGCCAGCGCAGCGGCTGCAGCCCGAGCTGGCGCGCGCGCGCCTCGATGCCGGCCCTCGCGCGCGCCTGCCGGCGCTCGCCGTCGCCCTCGTCGTCACGGTCCCGGTCGCCGCCCGCGGCCCGCCCGCGGCTCGTGTTCTCGGTGGCGTTCGCGCCCAGCTCGCGCTCGCGCAAGGGCCGCCATTCGGCGGGCGCGCCGAGCACCTGCAGCACGCGCTCGGCGGCGAGGTAGCAGAGCGGGCTGGCGAGGTCGAAGTAGAAGGCCGCGGTCGCCGGGTGCTTGTCCTCGGAGAGGATCGTCTCGACCTCAGCCGTGGATCAGCCAGCCGTCGGCGGCGCGTCCTGCTTCCATCACCGCCTCGGACAGCGTGGGGTGGCCATGGACGATGCGGGCGAGCTCCGGGAAGCCGCCCTCCAGCGCGCGCAGGTTGACGAGCTCCTGGATCAGCTCGGTGGCGCGCGAGCCGACGATGTGCCCGCCGAGCAACTCGCCGTACTTGCTCTCGCCGACCACCTTGACGAGCCCGGTGCGGTCGCCGTAGACGGTGCCGCCGCCGACGGCGCCGTACTGGACCTTGCCCACCACCACCTCGTAGCCCTGCTCGCGCGCCTGCTCCTCGGTGAGGCCGAAGGAGCCCACGTTGGGGGTGCAGAAGGTGGCGCGCGGGATGTCGGCGTAGGCGATCGGGTGGGTGGGGCGCCCGGCGATGCCCTCGGCGGCGATGATGCCCTCGTCGGACGCCTTGTGCGCCAGCGCGGGGCCGGGCACGAGGTCGCCGATCGCGTACACGCCGGCGCGCGTGGTGCGCAGCGCGCCGTCGACCTGCACGAGCCCGCTGCCCGCGCGCGCCCCGGACGGGGTGTCGAGCTGCACGCCGGCCTCGGCCAGCCCGAGCCCCTCGACGTCGGCGCCGCGGCCGGCGGCGATCACGAGGTAGTCGACCTCCGCGGCCTGCTCTCCGTAGGAGAACTTCACGCTGTCCTCACCGGGCTGCACGTCGGCGATCGGCGTGCCGGTGTGAACGCCCACGCCCTGGCGCTTGAGGCCACGCTCGACCAGGCGGGAGACGTCGGCGTCCTCCGTGGGCAGCACGCGCTCGAGCATCTCCAGCAGCAGCACCTCGCTGCCGAGGCGCGCGAAGGCGGAGGCGATCTCGGCGCCGGAGGCGCCGGCGCCGACGATGGCCAGCCGTGCGGGCAGCTCGCCCAGCGCCCACGCCTCCTCGGTGCCGATCACGCGCCCGCCGAACTGCACGCCGGGCAGCGCCCGCGGGATCGAGCCGGTGGCGAGGATCACGTTGGCGGCGCCGATCGTGTGTGGCTCGCTGTCGAAAACGTCCACGTGCACGTCGCCGTCGGCGGTGAGCTTGCCGTCGCCGACGAGCACGTCGATGCCGCCTTTCTTGAAGAGGCCGCCGACGCCGGAGGTGAGCGTGGAGACGACCTTGGCGCGCCTGGCCTGGATGCCGGCGTAGTCGACCTCGACGCTGCCGACCTTCAGCCCGAACTCGGCCGCCTCGCGGATCTCGGACAGCAGGTCGGCGGAGCGGAGCACCGCCTTGGCGGGGATGCAGGCGTAGTTGAGGCAGCGCCCGCCGAGCTGGTCGCGCTCGACCACGGCCGTCCTCTGGCCCAGCTGGGCGGCGCGGATGGCCGCCACGTAGCCGCCCGGCCCCGAGCCGATCACGATCGTGTCGTAGGAGCTCTCGGCCATCGCGCCGCCAGCCTATCGAAGCTCGCGCGCGCGTCAGGGGAGCGGCCGGCGCTGGCCCGCTTGGATGCGGCCCATCACGCGCACCAGCTTCCAGAACAGCCAGCCGCCGAGGCAGATCGCGGCGAGGCAGAGCGCCGCGGCCTTGATCGTGGCGGCGACCACGAGCGCGAGCGAGGTGACGATCACCTGGAAGGCGAGCAGCGCCTCGAAGCCGAGCACGGCGAGGTAGCGGCGCCGGTACATGCCGAGCGCGAGGGCGGCGAACACCGCCGCCAGGAAGATCGCGCCGGGCTTGGAGCCGCCGTGCCGGGAGAGGTCGTGGACGGTGAGCCCGCCGACCAGCACGGCGACGGCCAGCAGCGCGCAGACGCAGACGGCGACGAGCAGCGCCGGCGGTCGCTCGCCGGGGCCGAGCGGCTGCAGCGCTTCGCGCGCGCGCCCGTCTCGCTCGCCGCCGCCCGCTGGCGTGCTCACGCGCCTGCCGCCGCCCGTGTTCACGCGGCGAGCAGCTCGCGCAGCCGGCGCGCGGCCCGCTCGGCGTCCTCGGCGTCGGCGATCGCGCGCAGCACGCAGGCGCGCGTGGCGCCCGCGTGCAGCACCTCGCCCAGGTTACCGGCGTGCAGCCCGCCGATCGCGAAGAAGGGCACGCGTGCGTTGGCGGCGGCGTAGCCGACGAGCTCCAGGCCGACCGCGGGCCGGCCGGGCTTGGTGGGCGTCTCGTGCACCGGGCCGACGCCGATGTAGTCGACCACGTCCTCATCGACGGCGTCGACCTCGGCGGGCGAGTGGGTGGACAGCCCGACCAGCATGTGGGGCCCCACGAGCGCGCGCACGTCGGCCGGGGGGATGTCGTCCTGGCCCACGTGCACCCCGTCGGCGCGCGCTTCGCGGGCGACCCACGGGCGGTCGTTGACGACCAGCAGCGCGCCGAGGCTGTGGCACAGCTCCTGCGCGGCGGCGGCGATCGACACGAGCTCTTCGTCGTGCAGTCGCTTCTCGCGCAGTTGCACGACGTCGACGCCTCCGCTGACGGCGGCCCGCAGCAGCGTGGGAAGCTCCCGTCCCTGAGGCTCGGCGCTGCACACCAGGTACAGGCACGCGTCCTTCAGGCGGGCGCGGCGCGCAGCGCCGTCTGGGTGCGGGGCTGACATCGAGCCGTTCAGTGTGCCAGGCCCGGCGTAGCCTGGCTCGGGAAGCGAGCCTTGCGCTGTGCGTGCCGTGCGGCGCGGACTAGCATCAAAGGCTGTGAGCGAGACTCAACGCGCGGACCTCGTGGTGGTGGGCGCCGGCGTGATCGGGCTGGCGATCGCGTGGCGCGCGCGCCGTGCGGGGATGTCGGTGACGGTGCTCGAGCGCGTGCGCGCGGGCGCCGGCGCCTCGAGCGTGGCGGCTGGCATGCTGGCGCCGGTCGCGGAGGTGGAGTTCGGCGAGGCCGGACGGCGCGCGCTCGAGCTGGGCCTGCGCTCCGCGCAGATGTGGCCGTCGTTCGCGACCGAGCTCGAGGCCGCCTCGCAGCTGCGCCTCGGCCTGATGCGCTCGGGCACGCTGCTGCTGGCGCGCGACGACGACGACGCGGGCGAGCTCGAGCGCCAGCTGGAGCTCCGCGAGTCGCTCGGGTTGCGGGTGCGGCGTCTGCTCCCGAGCCGGGCGCGCGAGCTCGAGCCGGCGCTCGCGCCGAGCGTGCGCCTCGCGTTGGAGGTGGCGGACGACCACGCGGTGGACCCACGCGCGGTGCTGGCGGCGCTGACGCGCGCCTGTGCGCAGGCCGGCGTGGAGCTGCGCGAGCGCTCGCCGGTGGCGCGCGTGCTGCTGGACGACGCGGGCGAGCGCGTGGAGGGCGTGGAGCTCGAGGACGGGGAGCTGTGCGCGGCCGGGCGGGTGGTGCTGGCGACGGGCGCGTGGAGCGAGCGGATCGCTGGGCTGCCGCACGGTCGCAGCGCGCCGGTGCGGCCGGTGAAGGGGCAGACGGTGCGGTTGCGCGACCCGGCCGGCGCTGGCCTGGTGGGCCGTGTGCTGCGCTTCCGCGGCGGCTACCTGGTGCCGCGGCAGGACGGGGCGTACGTGCTTGGGGCGAGCGTAGAGGAGCGCGGCTTCGACACGGCGGCGACCGCGGGGGCGGTGTATGAGCTGCTGCGCGACGCGCACGAGCTGGTGCCGGGCCTCGACGAGCTGCAGATCGAGGAGCTGTGCGTGGGCCTGCGTCCCGGCACCCCCGACAACCTGCCTTGCATCGGCGCCGCTGGCGCCGGCGGCGTGCTGTGGGCCGCCGGTCACTATCGCAACGGCGTCCTGCTGGCGCCGTTGACCGCCGCGCTGGTGGTGGAGCTGCTGCGCGGCGGGACATCCGACCCGGCGCTGTCGCTGTGCGCGCCGGAGCGCTTCGCCGGCGCAGCGCTCGGGGCGGCGGCGTGATCGTGCTCAACGGACAGCCCGCCGACGTGGCGGCCGGCGAGACGGTGGCGGCGGTGCTGGCGCGGCTGGGCCTGCCGCCGCAGGCGCGGGGGGTGGCGGTGGCGGTCGACGGCGAGGTCGTTCCGCGCGCGAGCTGGGACAGCCGCACGGTGGCGGAGGACGCCCGCGTGGAGGTGCTGACGGCGATGCAGGGAGGATGAGCGGCGCATGGCCGACCCGCTGAGTCGAACCGGCGCGAGCCTCGACGACGAGCTCGACGTGCTGCGGATCGCCGGTCGCAGCCTGCGCTCGCGGCTGCTGCTCGGCACCGGCGGCTTCCCCTCGCTGGAGCTGCTGGCGGAGGCGATCGCGGCGAGCGGCAGCGAGCTCGTGACGGTGGCGCTGCGACGCGTGGACCCCGCCAGCGCGCCCGGCTCGCTGCTCGACGTGCTGGCCGGCGCGGGCGTGCAGCTGCTGCCCAACACTGCGGGCTGCTACACCGCGCGCGACGCGGTGATCACCGCGCGCATGGCGCGCGAGGCGTTCGCCACCGACTGGGTGAAGCTCGAGGTGATCGGCGACGAGGACACGCTGATGCCGGACGCGCCCGAGCTGCTGCGAGCGGCCGAGCAGCTGGTGGACGAGGGCTTCGTGGTGTTGGCCTACACCACCGACGACCCGGTGCTGGCGCGGCGGCTGGCCGACCTCGGCTGCGCGGCGGTGATGCCGCTCGGCTCGCCCATCGGCAGCGGCATGGGCATCCGCAACCCCTACAACATCGCGCTGGTCCGCGAGGCGGTGGACGTGCCGGTGGTGCTGGACGCCGGCATCGGCACGGCCTCCGACGCGGCGCTGGCGATGGAGCTGGGCTGCGACGCGGTGATGGCCGCCTCGGCGGTGTCGCGCGCGCGGGATCCCGTGGCGATGGCGCGGGCGATGCGCGCGGCAGTGTGCGCGGGGCGCCTGGCGCACGGCGCGGGCAGGATCCCGCGCCGCCACTACGCGCGCGCCTCCACGCCCGAGCAGGGCGTGGCGGAGTTCGGCGGCGCGATCGCGCACGCCGACTGAGTGGCTCGGGGCAGGCGTGCTCGCGTGACCGGCGACGGCGTGATCCGCAGGGCAGATCCCCCGCCACCCCCTACACTGGCCGATTCCATGCCACCGCGCCATTTCCTCACCGGCACGGAGCTGAGCGCTGCCGAGCTAGACGCGCTGCTGGACCGCGCGCTCGAGCTCAAGCGCGCGCCGCTCTGCTCGCATGCGCTGGCGGGCCGCAGCGTGGCGTTGATCTTCGAGAAGCCCTCGACGCGCACGCGCGTGTCCTTCGACGTGGGCATCGCGGAGCTGGGCGGGCACGCGCTGGTGCTGCGCTCGGACGAGCTGCAGCTCTCGCGCGGCGAGGCGCCGCGCGACACCGCGCTGGTGCTCTCGCGCCAGGTGGCGGCGATCGGCCTGCGCACCGGTGCCGACGCGATCCTGGAGGAGCTCGCGGAGTACAGCTCGGTGCCGATCGTGAACATGCTGAGCGCGCGCCACCATCCCTGTCAGGCGCTGGCGGACCTGCTGACGCTGCGCGAGGCGCACGGCTCGCTGGTGGGCCTGCGCCTGGCCTATGTGGGGGACGCCAACAACGTGGCGCGCTCGCTGGCGCTGCTGGGGACGCTCGCGGGCGTGGACGTGGCGCTCGCCTCTCCCGCCGGTTACGAGCTCGAGCGCGACCTGGCGCTGGCGGACGGCGCGAGGGGATCTGTGAGCCGCCACTCCGACCCCTACGAGGCGGTGCGCGGCGCGCAGGCGGTGTACACGGACGTGTGGGTGAGCATGGGCGACGAGGACACCGCCGAGCAGCGCCGCGAGGCGCTTGCCGCCTATCACCTCGACGACGCCCTGCTCGACGCCGCCGCGGCGGGCGCGTTCGCGATGCACGACCTGCCGGCGCACCCGGGCGAGGAGATCTCCGCGGAGGTGCTCTACGGCGAGCGCCAGCGCATCTGGGAGCAGGCGGAGAACCGCAGGCACGCGCAGAAGGCGCTGCTGGAGCTGCTGCTCGAGCCGCGGCGATGAGCGACTCTGCGCCCACCGCCCACGCCGCCGCCGGGCCGTCGAGCGTCGAGGTCGCCGCCGCGCCGCCGGACGTTCACGCCTCGACGGCCTCGCCGCGCCCGCAGCGCGGCGAGGAGCTCGAGCTGTTGGTCGACTCGCTGGCCTTCGGCGGCGAGGGCGTGGCGCGCCTGGGCGAGGGCGGCTACGTGGTGTTCGTGGCCGGCGCGATCCCCGGCGACCGCGTGCGCGCGCTGGTGCACAAGCGCAAGCGCAGCTATGCGCACGCCCGCGCGCTGGAGATCCTCGAGCCGAGCCCCGAGCGCATCGCGCCGGTGGCGGCCCATCCCGGCGTGCCGTGGCAGGTGATCCCCTACGAGCGCCAGCTGCAGATCAAGCAGCAGCAGGTGGACGAGGCGCTGCGCCGGCTGGGCCGCCTGGAGGGCTACGAGCTGCAGGAGATCGTGCCGGCGCTCGAACGCTGGCGCTACCGCAACAAGCTCGAGTACTCCTTCGGCGGCGGTCCTGGCAGCGCAACCGAGCTGGTCTGCGGCTTTCACGCCTCGGCCGGCGCCAGGGGCGTGGAGCAGATGGAGGACTGCCTGCTGGCCTCCGAGCCGGGCAACCGCGCGCGCGAGCTGGCGCTGCGCTGGTGCCGGGCGCAGGGGCTGGACGCGTGGGAGCGCTCGGGCGGCGCGCGCGCGCCGGCGCACGAGCACGAGCGCACGGGGCCGGCGCCGGACGGGCGCGCGCGCCTGCGCAACCTGGTGGTGCGCGAAGGCAGGCGCACGGGCAAGCTGCAGGTGCGCGTGGTGAGCACCGACGGCGAGCTCGACGCGGGCGCGCTCGCGGCGGCGCTCGCGGACGGCCTCGGCGAGGCGCTCTGCGGCGTGCTGTGGACGCGCTCGCGCAGCCTGGCGGAGACGACCGCGGGCGGCGAGACGGAGCTCGTGTGGGGCGAGGCGGAGTTGCCGGAGCGCCTGGGCGGGCTCGAGCTGTCGATCTCCGCCGAGGCGTTCTTCCAGACCAACACGGAGATGGCGGAGGTGCTCTACGGCGTGGCCGGCGAGTTCGCGGCGCTGGAGGGCTGGGAGCGCGTGTACGACCTGTACAGCGGGATCGGCGCGATCGCGTTGACGCTGGCTCCGCGCGCGGGCGAGCTGTGGGGCATCGAGCTCTCCGAGCAGGCGGTGGCCGACGCGATCGCGGCGGCGGCGCGCAACGGCGTGACGGGCGCACGCTTCTTCGCGGGCGACACGCGCCTGGCGCTGCCGGAGCTGCTCGAGCGCGCCGGGCGTCCCGACGTGGTGGTGGTCGACCCGCCCCGCGCGGGCCTCTCCAAGAAGGTGGTGCACCGCATCGTCGACGCCTCCCCCCGGCGCATCGTGTACGTGTCGTGCAACCCCACCACGCTCGCGCCCAACGCGGCCGAACTGGCGCAGGCGGGCTGGCGGCTGCGCAAGGTGCGCCCGGTGGACATATTCCCGCAGACCCACCACATCGAGTGCGTGGCCCTGCTCGAGCGGGCGTAGGGCTGGCGCATCTCCGTGCACGTGACCTCCTACGCGCAGATCGAGCCGTTCACGACGCTCGACGGCTCTGAGATCAGGGAGTGGGCGGGGCGCGTGTCGGCGCCGGCGCAAAACCAGAGCCTGGCGGAGGCGACGATTCCGGTGGGCGGGGCGACGACCGAGCACCTGCACCGCAGCACGGAGGAGCTGTACCTGGTGACGGAGGGGCGTGGGCGGCTGGTGATGGACGGCGAGGAGCGCACGCTCGAGACGGGCGACTGCGCCTTGATCCCGCCTGGCGCGGCCCACAAGCTGTTCAACCTCGGGGAGCGGCCGTTGCGGGTGGTGTGCGCGTGCGCGCCCGCCTACAGCGATGAGGACACGCAGCTGCTGGAGTGAGCGCCGGCGGCGCGCGGGGCCGCTGCGGATAGGCTGCGAGCGATGCGCGCAGCGACGATCCGCGGCGGCGAGATAGTGATCGAGGAGCACCCGGACCCGGTGCCGGGCGCGGGCGAGGCGCTGGTGCGGGTGCGCGCGGCGGGCCTGAACGGCGCGGACATGATGCAGCGCCGCGGTCTGTACCCGGCGCCGGAGGGCTCGCCGCAGGACATCCCGGGGATGGAGCTGGCGGGCGAGGTGGCGGCGCTGGGCGCGGGCGCGCGGCGCTTCGAGCCGGGCGCCCGCGTGATGGCGATCGTGGGCGGCGGCGCCCAGGCGGAGTTGTGCGTGGTGCACGAGCGCCAGCTGATGCCGGTGCCGCGGGCGCTCGACTGGGCGCAGGCGGGGGGGCTGCCGGAGGTGTTCGCGACGGCCCACGACGCGCTGTTCACGCAGGGCGAACTGGGCATGGGCGAGCACCTGCTGGTGCACGGCGGCGCGGGCGGCGTGGGCACGGCGGCGATCCAGCTGGGCTGCGCGGCGGGCGCGCGCGTGACGGCGACGGTGCGAAACGCGGCGCACAGGGCGGCGGTGCAGGAGCTGGGCGCGAGCGCGATCGCGCCGGAGGGCTTCGCGGCGCACGGGCCCTTCGATGTGATCCTGGAGCTGGTGGGCGCGCCGAACATGCCGGAGAACCTCGGCGCGCTGGCCACCGGCGGGCGCATCACGGTGATCGGCGTGGCGGCGGGCGCGAAGAGCGAGCTGAACCTGCTGGCGCTGATGGGCAAGCGCGCGCGCATCCACGGCTCGACGCTGCGTGCGCGCCCGCTGGAGGAGAAAGCGCTGGTGGCCAGGCGCCTGGAACACGAGGTGCTGGCGCTGTTCGACGCTGGCCGCCTGCGCGTGCCGGTGGCGGACGCCTTCCCGCTGGAGCGGGCGGCGGCGGCCTACGAGCGCTTCGCGGCGGGCGGCAAGCTGGGCAAGGTGGTCGTCCTGGCATGATCGGATGAACGAAACTCCACGGTTGGCAGGCGGTTGACGATTCGTATGGGGCGTTGGCGGCGGGGCATCTGTGCGGTGGCGGGCGCGGCTCTCTTCTGCGGAGCGCCGACCAGCCTGGCGGCGGCGCCGGCGTTGGCTGCGATCACGACCGTCGGCGGGGTGACGCCGCTCTCCGGCGGCGATGGCTGGCTGGTCTGGAGCGCGCCCGTGTCGGACGCCTGGGTGCTGATGGGCTTTCACGATGGGCAGGTGGTGAAGCTGCCGGTGGCTTCGCGCCCGCAACCGTTCGATGCGACGGTGGGCACCGATGCGCGCGGTGCGCCGGTGGTGGTCTTCTCGCGTTGCAGGCGCACGCCGAGGATGGTGCTCCCCGATGGCGAATCCCAAGCTGGAGGGACCCTGTTGGAGGCGCAGACCGGTGCGGGCTGCCGGATTCGGATGCTGGGCCTCGATGGCGGAGGAGAAACGGCCGTACCGATCCCGGCGGCACGCATGGTCTCCGACACGACGCCCTCGATTTGGCGCGGCGCGGTGACCTTCGCGCGCCGTGCTCCTGGCCACGGGAACGTGTGGCAGGTGATGTCGTGGTCCCCGCGCGCACCGCGCAGGCTGGAGACGCTGCCGCATGGTCGCGTCCCGTCGTGCCCGCAGGATCGCCATGGCTGCCGGCGGCCGGCGCACGGCGTGGTCGAGGCACTCGACCGCGACCGGCGGCTGGTGACGTTCGTGTGGGCGGTCGAAGGCCAGGGCGTGGTCGGCGAGGGAGCCTGGGAAGTGAGGGTGGACCGGGCGAGCGGCTCGGGCGACGCCCTCGCGCAGGGCGGCTTCGGTCACGAGGCCTGCACTTCGCAAGGTCCAGGTCTCGAATACGTGTGGCCGGAGCCGCCGATCGCGGCGGGCTCGCAGGCGCTCTTCCCCGACCTGTATGCCTACGACTGCTTTCACCGGTACGCCTCGGTGCTGGGCAGCCACGGCACGGCGCCGGGCGATGCGCGCATCGGCAAGCTGGCGAGCGTCGCGTTGGCGGTGGCGGACGACGACGGCCAGCTGTACGGACTCGTGCCGAGCGTGCTGTTCGGCGGCTCGGACGTGCCGCTTTGCAGCGCGAGCGCGCCGTGTGCGATCGAGCCGCTCGCCGCGCCGCGGATGCGCCGCCAGGCGAAGCCGCCGTTCGTGCCCTTCCGCTGACACCGGAACGGCGCCGGCACGCGAGCGACAGCCGGCCTCACCGCGAGGCGCTGCTGGCTGGCTCTAGTACGGCGGCTGCGCGGCGTACCAGTCGCCGAGCACGCGGAAGGCGGACCAGAAGGCGCGCTTGGCGTCCTGCTCGTCGAGCGCGTCGTCGATGCTGGGCACGTAGAGCGCGTCGATCATTGGCGTGAGCTGCTGGACCTCGCCGAGGCTCTCGCGCAGCGTCCGGGCGAGCGGGATCGGCATGTCGGCGAGCGCGGCGAGCGCGTCGGGGCCCATCACGACGACGATCTTGGGCTGCACGATGGCGATCTCCTCGACGACGCGCGCGACGCAGGCGGGGTCGGCGAGCGAGGCGTCGCTGAGCGGGCACTTGACGCACAGCGTGCCGTACACGGCGAGCGGATCGATCTGCAGGCGCTTGAGCGACTTCATCAGCGCGCTGCCGGCGCGTCCGTAGAAGGCGACGCCCTCCTCGACCTCGGAGGGCAGCGCGGCGTACTTGAGCATCATGATGTCGGCCTGCGGGTGGCCGGAGCCGAGCACCGGCATGAGGTTGCCGCGCGGGCAGTGGGGGCAGGCCTGCAGCTCGCGCGTGAAGCTGTTGAGCTCGCGGATTGCGCGCTCGAGGTACTTCTCGCGGATCTCGTCGTCGGTCACCGGCATCGCCCCCGAGGGATTTGACGGGTCGCCGGCTTGTCCTTGACGGTGCATCAGTAGTTGCGCGGGGGCGCGGCCGGCGGGCGTGGGCCCCGCGCGCGTGGGCTCGGCAGCGGGCGCTCGGGGCGCGCGAAGCCGGCGTGCGCTCGCCGCAGCACGCGCCTAGCGGCGCCCGCCGCGGGCGCGCGCGCGACCGTGGTGGGCGGCGCGCACGCGGCGCAGGCGCCTGGCGCGACTGGCACGGCGGGCGGAGCGCGGCGTGGCGCGCGTCTGCAGGAACTTGAGCGCCTGCACGTACAGCAGCGAGGAGGGGCGCGTAAGGATCTCGGCGTCGCGCAGCGACTGCGTGAACTCGGCGGGGCCGTCGAAGTCGCGCATGCGCACGCGCACGGAGCCGAGCCCCTGCGGCACGTGCGCGTCGGAGCCGGCGCCGGCGAGGATGCGGTACTTGGCGGCGAAGCGCACGGCCTCGTCGTTGAAGGCGCTGATCGCGACGCGCGGGTTGAAGACCTCGATGGCGTCGACGTCGTGGAGGATCTCGAGCAGGTGCTGGTAGTCGGGCACGGCGTGCATGCGGTCGAAGGGATGCGGCACGTACACGAGCCCACCCTGGCGCTTGATCTCGGCGACGGTGTCGGCGAGGCTCAGCCCGCGCGGGATCTTCTCCTCGATGAACAGGCCGATGACCTCGCCTTCGCCGGCGGTCTTGACCTCCTCGGCGACGATCACCTTGACGCCGGCGGCGGCGCTTTGCGCCTGCGCCTCGAGCGCGCCCGAGATCTCGTTGTGGTCGGTGACGGCGATCGCGCCGAGGCCCTGCTCGCGGGCGCTGGCCAGCAGCACCTCCACCGGCGTGGCGCAGTCGTGGGAGTGATCGGTGTGCATGTGCAGGTCGACATCTATGAGGGGTCGGCGGCTGAGGCGCCGGGCGAGCTGCGGATCGCCGTGGTGGGAGTGGCGCCGGGCGTGGAGGTCGTGGTAGATGCGCTCGAGCGCGTCGGCGGCGCGCTCGTCGTCGCGCACGAGCCGGTAGTCGCCGGGGAAGTGCTGGGCCATCAGCCGCGCGGTCTCGGGCTGGCTGGCGGTGCGCGCGTCGAGGCGCCCGAAGAAGCTCTCCACGAAGCGCCGCGCGACGACCGTGGAGAGCAGCCGCTCCGAGGAGGAGTGGAAGGAGCCGACGTTGAGCGCTGGCGAGCAGCGCAGCGCGGCGGCGGCGGTGCTGGGCGCGAACGGCTCGTGCACGTGCACGAAGTCGAGCGGCACGGTGCTGAGCAGTTCCTCGAGCGTGCGCGCGACGTCGATCGGCAGCGCGGCGGGGCGGCGACGCACGAGCGGGATGGCGGGACCGCGGAAGTCCAGCACCTCGCCGACGGCGAGCACGCGCGGCGTGCCGCCGTCGCTGCCGTCGAGCAGCGTGGCGCCGCCGCCGGCGCAGCTGCGGGCGGCGCGCAGCTCGCGGCGCGAGTCGCGCACGCGCTCCTGCGAGCGCGAGGGCGCCAGCACCAGCACGCGGTGGCCGCGGCGCGAGAGCTCCGAGGCGACGCGCCGCACGTGCGCGTTTACCTCGCCGTGCTCGTCCTCCCACGGGTACGGCGTGACGTGGGCTATCGAGAACGGGGCGGCCATCGACTGACAGCGATTATGGCGCGTGCGGCGGGCGCTCGCCGGCGGCGGTCATTCGCTCTTTGCGGCTTTGCCGGCGCCGGCTGCGGCGGCGCGCCCGCGGCGCGAGGAGCGACCCGCCGCCGCCGGGCGCCTCCCCTTCGCGCTGGTGCGGGGCTGGCCGGCATGGCGGGCGATGAAGGCCTCGGTGTCGCGGCGCGCCTGCTCGTCGGGCCGCTGGTTCTGGGGCGACTTCATCAGGTAGGAGGAGGGGCCGTCGAGCTGGCCGCCGACGCCGTGGTTGAGCGCGAGCTTGCAGCAGCGCACGGCGTCGATGACGATGCCGGCGGAGTTGGGCGAGTCCCACACCTCGAGCTTCAGCTCGACGTTGAGCGGCACGTCGCCGAAGGCCTGGCCCTCGACGCGGATGTGCGCCCACTTGCGGTCGGTGAGCCAGGGGACGTAGTCGGAGGGCCCGATGTAGACGTCGTCCGCCGGGAGCTGGTGATCCATGATCGAGGTGACGGCGTTTGTCTTGGAGATCTTCTTGGACTCCAGGCGCTCGCGCTCGAGCATGTTGTAGAAGTCCATGTTGCCGCCGACGTTGAGCTGCGAGGTGCGCTCGATCTCGACGCCGCGGTCGGCGAACAGCCGCGCGAGCGTGCGGTGCACGATCGTGGCGCCGACCTGCGACTTGATGTCGTCGCCGACGATCGGCAGCCCCGCCTCCTTGAACCGCCTGTCCCAATATCTCTCGCGGGCGATGAACACGGGGATGCAGTTGACGAAGCCGCAGCCGGCCTCGAGCACCTGCTCGACGTACCACTTGGTGGCCTGCTCGGAGCCGACGGGCAGGTAGGAGACGACCACGTCGGTGTGCGTGTCCTTGAGGATCTTGACGATGTCGGCGGTCTCGCCGGGAGCCTTGACGATCTTCTCCTTGAGGTACTTGCCGAGGCCGTCGTGGGTCATGCCGCGGTGCACCGGCACGCCGAGCTTGGCGGGCACCGCGCGCGCGCCCTTGGCGAACTTGATGGTGTTGTTCTGCCCCGCCCAGATCGCCTGGCCGAGATCCTTGCCGACCTTCTTGGCGTCGATGTCGAAGGCGGCGGTGAACTCGATGTCGCGCACGTGGTAGCCGCCGAGGTCCACGTGCATGAGGCCGGGGACGCGCTCGGCGGGGTCGGCGTGGCGGTAGTAGTGCACGCCCTGCACGAACGCCGAGGCGCAGTTGCCGACGCCGACGATCGCCACACGCACCTTCTCGGACTGGTAGCGGGCGGCACCGTTCTTGGAGGCCGAGCCGTTCGCAGACGCACGGCCGTTTGAGTGCTGCTTGATCACGAGAGAAGTCCTTTGCTGATGGGCCCGGCGCGGGGACCGGGGCGGTCGAGGAAGCCGTGGGCTATGGCGGAGACTACCCCGCCCGCTCGGCTAGGTCACACCGGCGAGCTCGCGGCGCACGTGCCAGATGCGCTGCGCGACGGTGAACACGCTGAGCGCGGCGAGCACGTAGACGGCGGGCCGCAGCAGCTCGAAGCTGCCGAGCGAGGCGCCGCGGGCGAACACCAGGCCGACGGCGAGGATCACGACGCGCACGGGGCGGGTGGCGACGCCGACCTTGCACTCGACGCCGAGCGCCTCCGCCCGCGCGCGCGTGTAGCTGACCATCAGCGAGGCGAGCACGGCGACGACCACGGCGGCGGCGGCGACGCGCTGGCCGTGCAGCGCGAAGTAGCCGGCCACGGCGGTCAGCACGATGCCCTCCTCGATGCGGTCGAGCGTGGAGTCGAGGAACGCGCCGAAGGGGGTGCCCTTGCCGGACATGCGCGAGTAGCGCCCGTCGAGCGTGTCCATGATCGAGCCGACGATGAAGGCGATGCCGCCGAGGAAGAAGTACCGCTCCCACACCAGCACGGCCGCGACCAGGTTGAGCGCGAGGCCGGTGAGCGAGATTGCGTTGGGCGTCAGGCGCGACTCGATCAGGCGGTTGCGCACGAGCTCGCGCCGCTGTCCTGCGCCGATCGGCGCGCGCTGGCCGTGGGCGCCGGCGCGGCGAGCGCGCCTGCGCGCGCGCCGCGTGGGGGCGCGCTGGCGGGGCGGTGTGGGAGCCATGCGGGTGCGCTCGCTCCTATCCGCTGGCGCTCAGCTGCGCCGGTCCGACCGCGGAGAAGCGCCAGGCCTGCGGTCGCGCGCGCGCCATCCAGCTGGCGGCGTAGGCGGAGATGGCGGCGGTGATGGCGCCGAGCAGGGCGTCGGTGACGAAGTGGTTGGCGGTGACGATGATCACGAACGCGATCACGAGCGGGTAGGCGAGCCACAGCGCACGCGAGAGGCGCCAGCGCGCCAGCCGTGACAGCGAGCAGCCGATCATCAGCGCGAAGGCGACGTGCATGGAGGGAACGGCGGCGTACAGGTTGGTGAGCGCGTTGAGCGAGGCGCTGTCGTGGTTGACGTGCACGCCGGTGACGTCGGCGACGGTGTCCACGAAGCCCCACTCCGGCATGAAGCGCGGCGGCGCGGTGGGGAAGATGACGTAGCCGACGAGCGCGAGCGCCATCCCCACCATCAGCATGTTGCGCACGAAGTAGAAGTTGCGGTTGCGGCAGATGTAGAGGTAGACGAGCGCGGCCACGGTGACGCTCGTCTGCGCGTTGACGTACAGCCAGCTGCACACCACCATCAGGAAGTGGCTGCCGGACGCCCACGACTGGATCGAGGGCTCGACGAATATGTGCAGCTTGCGCTCGAGCTCGATCACGTCGCGTGCGTGCGCGAAGGCGGCGTTGGCGTCACCCTCGACGAGCCCGCGCACGAGCCGGTAGGCGATGTAGGCGGCGCCGAACAGCGAGAGCTGCCGCAGGGCGTCGAGCCAGCCGTGGGGCAACAGGCGCGCCTGCAGGACACGAGCGCGGGCGAGCATCGACGTGAAAGCCTAGACGATGCTCAGCTGCAGCGAGGACCGTCGGCGAGCACACGCGCGAGCGAGAAGGAGATCGCCAGGCGCACGCGCCCGGCGCGGCGCACGCCGAGCTCGGTCCAGCCTTCCGGGCCTTCGCTCACGCAGCCGTCCGCGCCGCCCGGCGCGCCGAATGCGCGCTGGAGCTGCCAGTAGGGGGTGAAGCGCACGCGCACCGTGTAGGAGCCGGGCCGCGGCGCGTACAGCGTGAGCGAGTCGCTGGTGGCGGCGAGCAGCCGGGCGGGCGCCTGGGCGAGCGGCGTGGCGTGGCGCACGGCGAACAGTCGCCAGTGCGCCGAGCGCCACACTTCGCGCAGGTAGGGCGGGCCGGCGCGCACCAGGCGCGCCTCGGCCTTGGCGGAGTAGTCCAGCGGCGCGTCGGGCAGCGCCACGTAGGAGATCGCGTTGCGCGCGAGCCAGGCGCGATAGCGCGCGGGCGTGAGCGCGCGGCCGCCGTAGAAGAGGCCGTTGCGGTAGGTGTCGAGCTGGCGCTCCCAGCCACGCGCGATCATCGCGTGCGCCGCCACCCAGCGCGCCTCCCAGTGGTCGGCGGTGGCGACCACCTCGATGCGCACGGGGCGCGCGCCGTAGCCGACGCCGAGCGCGCGCAGCTCGCCCAGCAGCGGCGCGTAGTAGGAGGCGTGCACGGAGGGGTCGGAGGCGGCCGCGGCGAAGTCCGCGACCGGGGCGTTGGCCTGCCAGTAGAGCAGCAGCGGCGCGAGCGCCGCCAGCGCGATCCGGCGCAGGCGCGTGGCGTCCACCAGCGCGCAGGCGGCCACCGGGCCGGCGGCGATCGCGCCGAGCCTGTCGACGTTGCCGCCGACGGCGGTGGGCAGCAGGTAGGAGCCGATCAGCGCCAGCGCGTACAGCGCGAGGCCGACGCGCAGCAGCGACAGCGCCCGCGCGGTGCGCGCGGCGGCGCGGCTGCCGAGGCCGCCGGCGCCCGCGTAGAGCGCCGCCGTGCGCGCGGCGTGGGCGGCGCGCGCGGCGGGGGCGCTTTCGATCAGCGCGGCGATCGCGAGCACGCCGGCTAGCTCGGGGTAGAAGGCGGAGGCCACGTAGGGCTGCGTGCCGCCTTCGGGGAAGGCCAGCGCGAGCGCGCCGATCGGGGCGAGCGAGGCGAGCGCGAGCGCCGACGCCCACGCGCGCTCGCCTCCGGCCAGCGCCCAGGCGAGGAAGGCGAGGCCGGCGAAGGCGCCGGCGACGGGGCTGGCCAGCGCGCACAGCACGCTCAGCGCGAGCGCCGGCGCGAGCCTGCGCCGCTGGGCGGCCAGCGCCGCGGCGAGCCCCACCGCCAGCCCGAGGTCGAACGGCACGCGGCTCGAGAGCAGCGCCACCGAGGCGCCGAGCGCGAACCAGGCGGCGGCGACGCGCGCCGGGCGCGCGGCGAAGCAGCCGCGTACGAGGATCGCGAACAGCGCGGTGGCGATCACCATCGAGATCGCGGCCAGCGGCTGCGGGCCGAGCAGCGCGCCGAGCGCGGGGGCGAGCACGGAGTAGGCGAGCAGGTGGTGGCCGCCGTACCAGGAGTTGTCCCACAGCGTGAAGCCGGCGTGGGAGAAGAGGTAGCTGCGGTAGCCGGCGGCGGCGAGGTCGGGGCTGGGCGGCGCGGCGATCAGGTAGGCCACGGAGGCCGCGGCGGTGATCGTCCAGGCCGGTGGCAGCAGCGTCCACCACGGACGCGAGCGGGATCGCCCGCTGCGCGCGCTGTGCTCGCTCACTTGGAGAATCGCGCGAGGATATAGCGGTGAGCTCGACACGCAGCTGGCAGCCGCCGTCGCGGGCGCGCGTGGTGAGGGTGCGCGAACGCCTGCGCGAGGTCTACGGCGTGCCGCTGATGCGCCCGCATCGGCGCCCGATCGCCGAGCTGGTGCTGACGGTGCTCTCGCAGTCCACTAACGACCGCAACCGCGACGTCGCCTACCTGCGCCTGCGCGGGCGCTTCGGTGGGTCTCGCTTTCGCTGGGAGCGGGTGCGCGACGCGCCGCTGGCGCAGGTGGAGGAGGCGATCCGCCCGGGCGGCATCTCGAAGGTGAAGTCGGCGCGCATCCAGGCGATCCTGCGCGCGATCGGCGAACGCCCGCCCGCGCCGGGGCGCGAGCTCTCGCTCGACTGGCTGGCGGACGTGCCGCTGGCCGAGGCCCGCGACTACCTGGTGTCGCTGCCGGGCGTGGGGCGCAAGACGGCGGCGTGCGTGCTGCTGTTCGCCTACGGCCTGCGCGAGGTGCCGGTGGACACGCACGTCTCGCGCGTGGGCGCGCGCCTGCGCCTGCTGCAGCCGGGCGCGCCGTTCGAGCGCCTGCACGACCAGATGCTGGCGCTGACGCCGCCGGGCCAGGAGCTGGAGCTGCACGTGAACCTGCTGCGCCACGGCCGGCGCACCTGCCACGCGCGCGCCCCGGCCTGCGACGAGTGCGCGCTCGCGCGCATGTGCCCGAGCCGCGGCGCGTTCAGCGGTGGGGCAGCACCGCGAAGGCGATGACGGCGTAGTGCAGGGCGGCGGCGGCCAGCACTAGCGAGTGGAACACCTCGTGGTAGCCGAACACCCTGGGCCAGGGGTTGGGGCGGCCGCTGGCGTAGACGACGGCGCCGAGGCCGTACAGCAGGCCGCCGCCGGCGAGCCCGGCGGCGCCCAGCCAGCCGATCGCTGCTGGCAGCTCGCCGATCACGGCGGCGGTGACCAGCCCGAGCGCCACGTACACGATCGCGAACACCCACTTGGGCGCGTCGATCCACAGCAGCTTGAAGACCACGCCGCCGAGCGCGCCGAGCCACAGCACCAGCAGGATCGTGTGCGCGAGCGCGCCCTTCAGCGCGAGCAGCGCCACCGGCGTGTAGGTGCCGGCGATCAGCACGAAGATCATCGAGTGGTCGAGGCGGCGCATCCAGCGGCGCGCGCGCGGGCGCCAGGTGACGCGGTGGTAGAGCGCGCTGGTGCCCAGCAGCGCCGACACCGCGCCCGCGTAGACGCACGCGGCCAGGCGCGCGCGGCCGCCGGAGGCGGCCAGGATCAACGCCACGCCGCAGCCGAGCGAGACGAAGAAGGCGTACTCGTGCAGCACGCCCCGCATGCTGGGCTTCACGGCAGCCCCGGCCGGGACCACGTTCATGCCGAGAAGGTAGCGCTCGGGCGAGCTTCGCGCGAGCCCTCAGCCGCTCAGCGTGGCGCCGCCGACCGCGCTCGTCTCGGCGTCGCCCGCGAGCTTCGCGCGGGCGCGCTCGGGCGTGACCTTGACCACGTCCCAGGCCAGCCCCACGCGCTCGAGACCGAGGATCAGCCAGCCGGAGGGGTCGAGCTCGTACCAGCGCAGGCCGTGGAAGGCGGACTGCGGGAAGGCGTGGTGGTTGTGGTGCCAGGCCTCGCCGAGCGAGGGCAGCGCCAGCCAGAACACGTTGGTGGACTCATCGTCGGTGTCGAAGCGGCGGCTGCCGAAGAAGTGGCAGATGGAGTTGATCGACCAGGTGACGTGGTGCACCAGGAAGATGCGCACGAGGCCTGCCCACAGCAGCGCCGACAGCCCCCCGTCGACGAGCGAGCCGCCGCTCAGCGCGAGGCCTGCGAGGAACGGGATCGCGAGGCTGGCGAGCGCGATCAGCGGGAAGTTGCGGTTGATGCGCCTCATCGCGGCGTCCTCCACGAGGTCGCGCGCGAAGCGTTTGGAGGAGGCCTGCCCGTGCGTCTGGAACAGCCAGCCCACGTGCGCGTGCCACAGGCCGGCGAGCATGCCGCGCAGGCCGGCGCCGTGGCCTGCGTGCGGGCTGTGCGGGTCGCCCTCTTCGTCGGTGAAGGTGTGGTGCTTGCGGTGGTCGGCCACCCAGTCGATCACCGGGCCCTGCAACGCCATCGAGCCGAGCACCGCGAGCGTGCAGCGCAGCCACGGGCGGGTCTGGAAGGCGCGGTGCGTGAGCAGCCGGTGGAAGCCCACCGTGATGCCGAGCGCGGTGAGCGCGTACATCACCGCGAAGATCGCCAGGTCGCGCGCGCCGAGGAAGTGGTTCCACAGCACCGCCGCCGCCGCTATCACCCCCAGGAACGGGACCACCACGGCGGCGATGTTGACGTTTCGCTCGAGGCGCGTCACTGCGCAGTCATACCCACGCGCGCGCAGGCCGTTACCGCACGACCCTTGCAACCCCCTGTTTGGGGGGGCCCTGCGCCGGCGGACACGGCGTCTCTAAAGGATCTGCTGGCCTGATCGGCATCCTCAATTTTTATCTGTGCTTCCTGCTATTATCGTTGTGTGCAGGATCTTCTTGTGGACTTTGCCGATCCGGGCAGCATCTCGGGCGCCATTCCACGTGCGCACGAGCTGATTCGCGAGGCCGAGCAGAGGGTCGCCGCGGCGGTCGAGGAGGCGCAGCAGGCGTACCAACGCGCCGGCGAAGCCGAAACCGAGGCCCAGCGCCTGAGGGCGATACTGACGACGCTCGAGCAGCTCGACGCCGAGACGCCGCCGCCTGACGGTGAAGAGCAAGGCACCTCCAAGGACCGTGTGTTGAAGATCGTGATCGCGATCAACGGCCCGACGAACATCGCCGAGGTCGCTGAACACATGCCGGAGTTCAGCCGCAAGACGGTCTCGTGGGCGCTGTGGAAGCTTGCCGACGAAGGCGTGATTCAACGTCTCGATCACGGTCGATACGCGCCGACCGGCTATGTGCCGGGCCGACCGACAACGAACTACCTCAGGCTGCCCCCTCACTTCCCCTCGGTCAGCCAGGCGCAGATCGACCAGGCGGCTGAAGAGGCTCGGGCAAGAGCGAGACCCCGATGAGCGGAAACCTAGGACGCGTCTCCGTCCGGCCTGCGAATCGGCTGACGTAGATGGCACGCGAAGCGCGCGCACAGGCCGCGACCGCTGCTTCGATCGTCACGGCATTTCGAGCCAATGAGCCTTCGTGGGTCACGCTCCCGTCAGTGGATGGAGACATGCCGGGCGAGTTGCGCACTGCCCTCGAGGACTTTCACGCTGGTGAGCGCCCGGCGGCGAGAGCGGCGGCTGAGTGGCTGCGCACTCAGGCGGTCCCCGCTCATCAAACCTCCAGGACCCATCTGCTGATCGCCGGCCATCGCCTGGCTGGCTTCTATTCGCTGGCCTCGGCGCAGGTCGAGCTCAGTCAGCGCGACCGGCGCCGCGTTGGAGTCGACCCCGTGCGGGTGCCGGCGGCGCTGATCACCTGGATCGCCAAGGACGAGCGTGCCGAGATCCACGGCAGGGAGCTGCTGCTTCATGCAGTCGCTGTCTCTCGCCGCGCGGCTGAACTGCAAGCAACCACGGTCCTCGTGGTCGATCCGTTCGACGACGACACTTCTGCCATGTGGCGAGAGCGCTACGGGTTTCGACCATCGGCCGATGACAGGAAGCCCAAGCGGCTATGGCTGCCGCTGCAGGCCCTCGCTTAGCTGCTGCGACCCCGCCGCTCCAGCTCGACCAGATAGGCGTCGGCCTCTGCCAGGAACGACCTCACGCGCGGATCGTGGCGCGCTGTCTCGAGCTCCGCCTCGTCTACGACCGCGACGACCTCCTCGGAGTTGTCTCCTGGGCTCGCGGCAGTGGTGTCGAGCGTCGAAGCCATTGCTGGTCTAGTCGGCATCTGAGACCTCAAAGGTTACCCCCAGAACGATAGTCGCTATGCCGGTCCAGTCAACCGGCGGCGTGAACGCCACCGGCTTCGCTCGCCGTCTGACCGCTGCCGTCTCGTTCCAGGGCCGCGTTGCGGCCACTTGAACCCCGGCACAAAATCTGACATACTCTCACTCAGATTTATAAAGCATACGAGAAGGAGCATCATCCATGGCAAAGACCATAGGCATCGACCTCGGCACGACCAACTCGTGCATGGCGGTGCTCGAGGGCGGTGAGCCGACCGTGATCGAGAACGCGGAGGGCGGTCGCACGACTCCCTCGGTGGTCGCGTTCGCGGCCTCCGGCGAGCGCCTCGTCGGCACCGTGGCCAAGCGCCAGGCCGTCACCAACCCGCAGAACACGATCTTCTCGATCAAGCGCTTCATGGGCCGCAAGGAGGCCGAAGTGCGCGAGGAGGAGGCGATCGTGCCCTACAAGGTCGTCGCCGGGCCCAACGGCGACGCGCGCGTGGAGGCCGGCGGCGAGCAGCACTCGCCGCCGGAGATCAGCGCGATGATCCTGCAGAAGCTCAAGAGCGACGCGGAAGCGTACCTGGGCGAGACGGTCGACTCGGCCGTCATCACGGTGCCCGCGTACTTCAACGACGACCAGCGCCAGGCGACCAAGGACGCCGGCACGATCGCCGGCCTCGAGGTCAAGCGCATCATCAACGAGCCCACCGCGGCCTCGCTGGCGTACGGCCTCGACAAGGAGTCCGACCAGACGATCCTCGTGTTCGACCTCGGCGGCGGCACCTTCGACGTGTCCGTGCTCGAGATCGGCGACGGCGTGTTCGAGGTGAAGTCCACCGCCGGCGACAACCACCTCGGCGGCGACAACTTCGACAAGGCGATCGTGGACTGGCTGGTGGCGGACTTCAAGCGCGACCAGGGCATCGACCTGAGCGCCGACCCGATGGCGCTGCAGCGCCTGTACGAGGCCTCCGAGAAGGCCAAGATCGAGCTCTCCACCACCCAGGAGACGCAGATCAACCTGCCGTTCATCACGGCCGACGCCTCCGGGCCCAAGCACCTCGACACGCGCCTCACGCGCGCCAGGCTCTCCGAACTGACGTCCGACCTGCTCGACCGCGTGGTCGCGCCGGTGCGCCAGGCGCTCGACGACGCCAAGGGCAAGGGCGTGAAGGACATCGAGCACGTGGTGCTGGTGGGTGGCATGACGCGCATGCCCGCCGTGCAGGAGAAGGTCAAGGAGCTGACCGGCAAGGAGCCCCACCGCGGCGTCAACCCGGACGAGGTCGTGGCCGTGGGCGCGGCGATCCAGGCCGGCGTGCTGGCCGGCGACGTCAAGGACGTGCTGCTGCTCGACGTCACCCCGCTGACCCTCGGCATCGAGACCAAGGGCGGCGTGATGACCAAGCTGATCGAGCGCAACACCACCATCCCCACCCGCAAGGGCGAGGTCTTCTCCACCGCCGAGGACAACCAGCCCTCGGTGGAGATCCACGTGCTGCAGGGCGAGCGCGAGATGGCGCAGTACAACAAGTCGCTCGGCAAGTTCCAGCTCACCGGCATCCCGCCGGCGCCGCGCGGCATCCCGCAGATCGAGGTGGCCTTCGACATCGACGCCAACGGCATCCTCAACGTGTCCGCCAAGGACCTCGGCACCGGCAAGGAGCAGAAGATCGAGATCAAGGCCGGCTCGGGCCTCTCCGAGGACGAAATCAAGAACATGGTCTCCGACGCCGAGTCGCACGCCGAGGAGGACCGTCGCGCGCGCGAGCTCGCGGAGGCGCGCAACAACGCCGAGAACGCCGCCTACCAGGCCGAGCGCCAGCTCGCCGATCTCGGCGACCAGGTCGACGCGGACTCCAAGTCGCGCATCGAGGACGCCATCAAGGAGGTCCGCGAGGTGCTCGACTCCGAGGACCCGGCGGCGATCAACGCCAAGGCCGAGGCCCTGCAGGTCGCCTTCCACGCGGTCTCCGAGGCGATGTACCAGCGCGCACAGGAGGCAGCGGCCTCCTCGGGCAACGGAGCGGCGACCGGCGCCGACGGCGGCGAGCCCTCCTCGGAGGAGGAGGACGTGGTCGACGCCGAGGTCGTGGAAGAGCCGAAGGCGTAAAGGGCGGCCAGATGAGCGACACCAGGCAGACCATCGAGGAGCAGCAGTCCCCCGACGCCTCGTCCCCGCAGGGGGACGCGTCGGGGGATGCCGCGAAGAGCTTCGGCGAGGCGTTCGCGGCCAGCGAGCAGCAGGCCGTCAGCGAGGAGCCCGAGGTCACGGAGGTCGAGGGCGATCTCGACGAGCTGCTCGAGAAGGCCAAGCAGCGAGACGAGTACCTGGCGCTCGCCCAGCGTACCCAGGCGGACTTCGAGAACTACCGCAAGCGGGTGGCGAAGGACGCGGCCGTCGCACAGGAGCGCGGGGCGGTGGCGCTGGCGAAGGAGCTGCTGCCCGCGCTCGACAACCTCGACCGCGCGATCGAGCACGCCGCCGATGACGACCCGCTGCTGCAGGGCGTGAGGCTGGTGCGCTCCGAGATGGCCGCCGCGCTCGCGCGCGCCGGCATCGAGTCGTTCTCCCCGGTGGGCGAGCAGTTCGACCCCTCGCTGCACGAGGCGGTCGCGACCGCGCCCGCGCCCGGCGGCCAGCCTGGCGGCACCGTGCTCGAGGTCTACCAGGCCGGCTATCGCTGCCGCGAGCACGTGATCAGGCCCGCGCGTGTGGTCGTGGCAGCCTAGGGAGGGAGCCTAGATGGCCAGCAGACCCGACTACTACAAGACGCTCGGCGTGGACAAGCGCGCCAGCGCGGAGGACATCAAGAAGGCCTACCGCAAGCTGGCGCGCCAGTATCACCCCGACCGCAACCCCGGCGACAAGGAGGCGGAGGCGCGCTTCAAGGAGATCTCGCAAGCGCACGACGTGCTGGGCGACCCCGAGAAGCGCAAGCAGTACGACTCCGGCTCGGGTCCGTTCGCGACCGGCGCGGGGCCCGGCGGCGGCTTCGGCGGCTTCGGCAACTTCGACTTCGACGGCGCCTCCATGGGCGACATCCTCTCCAACCTGTTCGGCGGCTCCGCCAGCGGCCGGCGCGTGCGCACGAAGCCGCGCGCCGAGCGCGGCGCGGACCTCGAAGCGCAGGTGTCGATCACCTTCGACCAGGCGATCGCGGGCGCGCAGGTGCCGCTGCAGGTGCCGATGCACGCCACCTGCCCCACCTGCCGCGGCACCGGCGCCAAGCCGGGGACCACGCCGAGCGTGTGCCCGCGCTGCGAGGGGCGTGGCATCGAGACGCAGGGCCAGGGCATGTTCTCCATCTCCACCCCCTGCTCGCGCTGCGGCGGCGCCGGCACGATCATCGAGGACCCCTGCCCCACCTGCCACGGATCGGGCGCGGTGCGCACCGTCAAGAAGCTGCGCGTCAACATCCCCGCGGGGGTGCGCGACGGCAGCCGCATCCGCCTGGCCGGCAAGGGCGAGCCGGGGCGCAACGGCGGCCCCGCCGGCGACCTGTACCTGATCACCCACGTGTCGCCGTCTGCGACCTTCAAGCGCAAGGGAGACAACCTCGAGGTCGAGGTGCCGCTCACGATCCCCGAGGCGCTGCGCGGCGCCGAGGTGCAGGTGCCCACGCTTAACGGCACCAAGACCCTGCGCGTGCGCCCCGGCACCGCTCACGGCACCGTGCAGCGGCTGCGCGGCGAGGGCCCGCCGAAGCTGAGCAAGCCTGGCGAGAGAGGCGACATCCACTACCGCTTCGTGATCGACGTGCCGCAGCACCTCAGCGCCGAGCAGCAGAGCGCGATCGACGAGCTGTCGAAGACGCTCGACGGCGACCCGCGTGCGGGCCTGTTCGCGAAGGCGGCGTCCGCGCAGGGGGAAGGAGCCGGCGATGGCGCCTAAGCGCACGAGCGTCCAGGTGGCGAGCGACCGCGGCGTGTTCATGATCTCGGTGGCGGCGGAGCTCGCCAACATGCACCCGCAGACGCTGCGCATGTACGAGACGCGGGGGCTGATCGAGCCGCAGCGCTCGCCGAAGGGCACGCGCCTGTACTCCCAGGAGGACGTGGAGAAGCTCAGGCGCATCCAGGAGATGACGGCGGAGCTGGGGCTCAACCTCGCCGGGGTGGAGCGCGTGCTGCGCCTGGAGGCGGAGATCGAGGGCATGCACGCCCGCATCGAGCAGCTCGAGCTGGAGGCGCTGCAGGCGCAGGTCCGCCTGGCCCAGGAGCTGGAGCAGGTGCGCCGCTCCTTCCGCGCGGAGCTGATGCCGTTTCCGAACTCGCGCCCGCCCAGCGTGGAGCTCGTGCGCGCGGCCGACGCACGCTCGCCGTTCAGGCCGATCCACAAGAGGACATAGCGATCCACAAGAGGACATAGAGATGCAGGCAGACCGATTCACGATCAAGTCGCAGGAGGCGCTGGCGGCGGCCGACCGGCTCGCCAACGAGCGCCGCAACCCCCAGGTCACGCCGCTGCACCTGCTGAGCGCGCTGCTGGTGGAGAGCCCCGGCGCGAGCGCCGCCGCCGACGCCCCCGGCGGCGTGGTGCTGCCGGTGCTGCACAAGCTGGGCGCGCAGGTGGACGCGCTGCGCGCCACCGTGGAGCAGGGCCTCGGCCAGCTGCCGGTGCTGGGCTCCGGCAGCACCTCGCCGTCCCAACCGGGCTCGGAGCTGCTCGATGTGCTGCGCGCGGCCGAGCGCGAGGCGGGCAAGCTCTCCGACCAGTACGTCTCCACCGAGCACCTGCTGCTGGCGCTGTCCCAGGACGGCGAGCTCGCCGGCCGGGCGCTGGCGGCCGTGGGCGCCAGCCACGAGCGGCTGCTGAGCGCGCTGGCGGAGGTGCGCGGCTCGCACCGCGTCACCGACCAGTCGCCGGAGGAGAAGCTCGAGGCGCTGGAGCGCTTCGGCACCGACCTGACGCAGGCGGCGGAGCAGGGCAAGCTCGACCCGGTGATCGGGCGCGACGAGGAGATCCGCCGCGTGATCCAGGTGCTCTCGCGGCGCACCAAGAACAACCCGGTGCTGATCGGCGAGCCGGGCGTGGGCAAGACCGCGATCGTTGAGGGCCTGGCACAGCGGATCGTCTCGGGCGACGTGCCGGAGTCGCTGCGCGACCGTCGCGTGATCGCGCTCGACATCGGCGGGCTGATCGCCGGCGCGAAGTACCGGGGAGAGTTCGAGGAGCGCCTGAAGGCGGTGCTCGGCGAGGTGTCAGAGGCGCAGGGCAGCGTGATCCTGTTCCTCGACGAGCTGCACACGATCGTGGGCGCCGGCGCCGCCGAAGGCGCGGTGGACGCGGCCAACCTGCTCAAGCCGATGCTGGCGCGCGGCGAACTGCGCTGCGTGGGCGCGACCACGCTGGACGAGTACCGCAAGCACATCGAGAAGGACGCGGCGCTGGAGCGCCGCTTCCAGCCGGTGATGGTGGGCGAGCCGAGCGTGCAGGACACGATCGCGATCCTGCGCGGGCTGAAGGAGCGCTACGAGGTCCACCACGGCGTGCGCATCACCGACAGCGCGCTGATCGCCGCGGCCACCCTGTCGGACCGCTACATCGCCGACCGCTTCCTGCCGGACAAGGCGATCGACCTGGTCGACGAGTCGGCCTCGCGCCTGCGCATCGAGATCGACTCGCTGCCGACGGAGATCGACGAGGTCGACCGCCGCGTGATGCAGCTGGAGATCGAGCTGACCTCGCTGAGCAAGGAGACCGACGAGGCCTCGGCGCAGCGGCGCGAGGCGATCGAGCGCGAGCTGGCGGAGCTGCGGGAGCGCTCGGCGGCGATGAAGGCGCAGTGGCAGGCCGAGAAGGACGCCATCCAGGTGGTGCGCGAGAAGAAGGCGCGCCTGGAGGAGGCCCGCACGGAGGCCGAACGCGCGGAGCGCGAAGCCGACCTGCAGCGCGCCGCGGAGCTGCGCTACGGAGAGATCCCACAGCTCGAGAAGGAGCTGGCCGGCCTGGAGGGCTCCACGAGCGAAGACCGAGTGGCCACACCGAGCTCCGAGCCGGTGTTCCTGAAGGAGGAGGTGGACGCGGACGACGTGGCGGAGGTGGTGGCGCGCTGGACGGGCATCCCGGTGAGCCGCCTGCTGGAGGGCGAGACGGAGAAGCTGATCCACATGGAGGAGCGGCTGCACGAGCGCGTGGTCGGCCAGGACGAGGCGATCGAAGCGGTGGCCACGGCGCTGCGGCGCTCGCGCGCCGGCCTGCAGGACCCCGACCGGCCGATCGGCTCGTTCCTGTTCCTCGGCCCCACCGGCGTCGGCAAGACCGAGCTCGCGCGGGCGCTCGCGGAGTTCATGTTCGACTCCCAGGACGCGATGATCCGCATCGACATGAGCGAGTACATGGAGAAGCACTCGGTCTCGCGGCTGGTGGGCGCACCCCCCGGCTACGTGGGCTACGAGGAGGGCGGCCAGCTGACCGAGGCGGTGCGAAGGCGCCCCTACTCGGTGGTGCTGCTCGACGAGATCGAGAAGGCCCACCCGGACGTGTTCAACACGCTCTTGCAGGTGATGGACGACGGGCGCCTGACCGACGGCCAGGGCCGCACGGTGGACTTCAAGAACACGGTGCTGATCATGACCTCCAACATTCCCGTCCCGGCGGGGTCCAACGACGCGCAGACACGGGAGGCGCTGCTCCAGCACTTCAAGCCGGAGTTCATCAACCGCCTCGACGACATCGTGCGCTTCGAAGCGCTCACCCGCGCGCAGATCTCCGAGATCGTGGAGCTGCAGGTGGCGCGGGTGCTGGCGCGCGTGGCCGAGCGCGGCGTCGCGGTGACGCTCACCGACGAGGCCAAGACGCTGCTGGGCAACCTCGGCTACGACCCCGCCTACGGCGCCCGCCCGCTGCGGCGCGTGATCCAGAAGCAGCTCACCGACCGCCTCGCGCTGGCGCTGCTGGAAGGCAGGATCCGCCAGGGCGAGGCGGTGACGGTGGACGCCCGCGACGGCGAGCTGGCGCTGGAGGCGGGTGGCGAGGCGGCGGGCGGCGACGAGCGCGAGCGCGAGACCTCGGCCGCGAGCGCCTGAGTGGACGCGCGCCGCCGGCCGCGGCGGGCGCGCGACGCGAGCCGGTGACGCGCCAGTCCGGGCCGCTCAGCGCAGGTCCCCCTGCGGCGAGGGCGCGGGCACGGCGCGGCGCAGCCGCGAGCTGTTCCACACCACGAAGCTCGAGGACAGCGCCATCGCGCCGGCGGCGATCAGCGGGTCGAGCAGGCCGGCGGCGGCCAGCGGGATGGCGACCACGTTGTAGAGGAAGGCCCAGGCGAGGTTGCCGCGGATCGTGGCGAGCGTCCTGCGGGCCAGCGCGATCGCGCTGGCCACCACCCGCAGGTCCTCGCGCATCACGATCAGGTCGGCGGCGCCGATCGCCACGTCGGTGCCGGAGCCGATCGCCAGCCCGAGGTCGGCGGCGGCGAGCGCGGGCGCGTCGTTGACGCCGTCGCCGACCATCGCCACGCAGCGCCCCTGCGCCTGCAGCCGGCGGACCAGCTCGACCTTGTCCGCCGGCATCGCGCCGGCGATCACCTCGTCCACGCCCGCGCCGGCGCCGGCGATCTCGGCGCCGCCGCCGCTGTCGCCGGTGAGCAGCACGCAGCGCAGGCCCAGCGCGTGCAGCTCGCGGACCGCCGCGGCGGCCGACTCCCGCAGCGTGTCGGCGATCGCCAGCGCCCCGATCGGCTCGCCGTCGCGGCGCACCAGCACGGCGCTGCGCCCGAGCCGCTCCCACTCCCGACAACGCGCGGCGAGCCGCGCCGGCACTGCGCCGCCGTCCGTGTCCGCGCGCCCCACCTCGATGCTGTGGCCCTCGACGACCCCGCGCGCGCCCACGCCGGGCAGCGCCACGAAAGCGTCGAGCGCCGGCAGCGGCCCGGCCCAGTGCTCGGCGGTGGCGGCCACGGCGCGCGCGATCGGGTGCTCGGAGGCGTGCTCCACCGCGCCCGCCAGGCGCAGCAGCTCGCGCTGCTCCACGCCGTCGAGCGCCTCGCAGTCGGTCAGCGTCATGCGGCCCTCGGTGAGCGTGCCGGTCTTGTCCAGCACCACCGTGTCGATCTGGCGCGAGGCCTCCAGCGCGCCGTAGCCCTTGAAGAAGATCCCCAGCCGCGCGCCGCGCCAGGAGGCCACCAGCAGCGCCGCCGGCGTGGCCAGCCCCAGCGCGCAGGGGCAGGCGACGATCAGCACCGACAGGGCGGCGCTGAAGGCGACCGCGGCGGCGTTGCCGCTGGCGAGCCACGCCGCCAGCGTGCCGAGCGCGAGCGCGATCACGACCGGCACGAACACGCCCGAGATGCGGTCGGCGAGCCGCTGCACCGCCGCCTTCTCGTTCTGCGCCTGCTCCACCAGGCGCATCATGTGGCCGAGCTGGCTGTCCGCGCCGACCGCGGCGGCGCGCACCACGATGCGCCCGCTGAGCGCCACCGTGCCGCCCAGCGCCTGCTCGCCGGGGCCCACCTCGACCGGACGCGACTCGCCGGTCATGACGCTGCGATCGACCGCGCAGGAGCCCTCCACCACCTCGCCGTCGGCGGCCACGGTCTCGCCGGGGCGCACCACGAACAGCTCGCCGGCGTGCAGCTCCGCCAGCGGCCGGCGCTGCTCGCGCCCCTCGCCGTCCAGCACGCACACGTCCTGCGCCCGCACCGCCGCCAGCGCGCGCAGCGCGTTGCCGCTGCGTCGCCGCGACCAGGCCTCGAAGTAGCGGCCGGCGAGCAGGAACGCGGTCACGCCGGCCGGCACGTCGAGGTAGATGCCGCCGCCGGAGCGGCTGGCCAGCCCGGCGAGCGCCGCGCCGCGCCCGCCGCCGTCGAGGAAGAAGATCGAGTACAGCGACCACCCGGTGGCCGCCACGATGCCGATCGAGACGAGCGTGTCCATCGTGGTGGCGCGGTGGCGGGCGCTGCGGATCGCGGCCTCGTAGAAGGGCCATGCGGCCCAGGTGACGACCGGCGCCGCCAGCGCGGTCATCAGCCACTGCCAGCCGGCGAAGCGCGCCGACGGGTACACCGACAGCAGGATCGAGGCGTCGCACAGCGGCATGAACAGCGTGGCCGCCACCAGCAGGCGCCGGCGCAGCGAGCGCACGCGGCGCTCCAGCTCCTCGGCGCCCGCGTCGAGCCCCTGCCCGATCGGCTCCGCGCTGTAGCCGGCCGCGCGCACGCGCTCCAGCAGCGCGCCCACCGGCACCCCCGGCGCGTGCACCACGCTGGCGCGCTCGGTGGCGTAGTTGACCTCCGCGCTCACCCCCTCGAGGCCGTTGAGCGCGCGCTGAACGCGCGCCGCGCAGGCGCCGCACGTCATGCCGCCGATCGCCAGCGACAGCCGCGCTCGCTCGTCGCCCTCGCGAGGCCCGGCGACGCGCGCGCCGGAGGGCGCCGCGACGCTCATCCGAACGGCACCGTGAGCGAGCCTGCGCGCATGATCAAGCCAGCATACGCCAAGCCCTGGTGCTAGCCTGACGCCTCCAGTGGAACCGGCGACGCGAGCAGAGAGGCCCTGAGCGAGCGATGAGCAGCGCGCCCGGATGGGGCACCTGGAGCGTCGTCCCGCTGCTGTGGATCGGCCTGCTGGTGGCGGGCGGCTGGTACGTCTCGATGCTGCGGCGGGTGAAGCGGCTCACCGGCAAGCCGGTGGGTGCGGGGCACTGGGCCTTCTACTTCAGCGGCCTGGCCACGATCCTGATCGCGCTCGGCTCGCCCCTGAACACGATCGCCGTGCACTGGCTGCTCTCGGCGCACATGATCCAGCACGTGCTGCTGGCCGACATCGCGCCGCCGCTGGTGATCCTCGGCCTGCGCGCGCCGGTGCTGCCGCTGGGGATGCCAGCGCCGCTGCTCAGGCGCTTTGCGCCCCGCGGCGCAGTCGGCCGCGTGTGGGGCGTGGTCACGAAGCCCTGGGTGGCGCTGCCGGTGTGGTCGGCCACGCTGCTGGCGTGGTCGGTGCCGCCGGTGTTCGACTACACCGCGCAGCACCAGCTGCTGCACAACTTCGAGCACTTCACGCTCTTCTACACGGGCTTCGCGCTGTGGTGGCTGATCATCACGCCGCTGCCCACCGAGCGGCGCAACCCCGGCTTCGGCCGGCTCGCCTACATCGGCTTCTCGCGCGTCACCAGCGCGATCATCTGCGTGCCGCTGACGTTCATGACCAGCACCCTCTACCCGCTGTACGTGAGCTTCCCGCGCGGCTACGGGCTGTCGGCGATCGCCGACCAGCAGATCGCCGGCGCCTCCGTGTGCCTGATCGAGTTCCTGGTGTTCGGCATCGCCATGGCGGTGGTGTTCGTGGACTCGCTCAACCGCGAGGAGCGCGCGCAGGCGCTGGCCGAGATCGCCGCCTCGCGCTAGCCGCCGTTCGACCAGCCGCACGCCGCCGCGTTCGCTCGCGCCTCGGCTGCGCTCGCCTGGCGCCGCGCTCATCTGGACACGTGCGTATACAAACGTGTCCATAAGAGACACCCCCCTGTGGGCTGGCGCAGCTGATCGCGCCGCTCCCTAGGACGTCCGTCCAGAGGCCTTGATTCCTCGTCAGCAGCTCTCGGCGGAGTCGATAGCGCCGTTGTGAGCAGCGCAACGATTCCGCATCCACAGGCCATAAACGTCAAGCGTCCGGCGCGCGACGGCGGCGACGGCGATGGCAGGAGCTCGACCTGGGCCGGGCTGGCTTCCTCGCCGGTGCCGGTCGACCGGCTCGCCGGCGGACCGTCGCTGCTGTGCCGCGACGAGGCCACGCGCCGGCGCATGCTCGACATGGAGAACCACCTGCGTCCCGCGCGCGTCACCGTGTTCGCGCTGCTCGCCGGCACGCTGGTCGTGCTGGGACCGTGGATCGGCTGGTGGCCGCTGGCGCCGCTCGCCGGCGCCGCGGTCGGCTTCCGCCTTGCCGACCGGCTCGGCGCGCGCAGCCGCCGGCCCGAGTACCACTTCATGGTCGCGTGGTGCCTCGCGCAGCTCATGATCGGCGTCTCGATCGTGTTCACCGGTGGCCCCGACAGCGTGTTCCTGCCGTGGCTGGCGATCCCCGCCGCCACGCTCAGCGCCCGCTTCAACGCGCGTGGCGTGATCGCCGGCGTGACCTGGACCACGCTCATCACGCTCGCCGTCACCATCGCCGTCAGCCCCGCCGAGGTCGCCGCCAGCCCCCAGCGCGTGCTCGTGCCGCTCACGCTGCTCGCCGGCGTGGGCCTGTTCTCCGCGGCTTTGATGCGCTCCGACGTCAAGCACCGCGCGGCCGCCTCGATCGACCCCCTCACCGGGCTGTTCAACCGCCAGTCGCTGGCGCTCCGCGCCGGCGAGCTGATCGCGCAGGCGCGGTTCACCGACACGCCGGTGGCGGTGCTGATGTGCGACGTCGACCACTTCAAGCACGTCAACGACCGCAACGGGCACATGATCGGCGATCAGGTGCTGCGCGAGCTCGCCAACACTATGCGCACCACGCTGCGCACCTTCGACTACATCTACCGCTACGGCGGCGAGGAGTTCGTCGTGCTGCTGCCCGGCAGCGACGAGGCCGCCGCCGTCGCGGCCGCCGAGCGCCTGCGCGCCGCGGTTGCGCTCGCGCGCCCCGCCGACCTGGACATGACGATCTCGGTCGGCGTCGGCGTGTGCGCCCAAGCGGGGGCGGCCGTCGAGCTCGACGACCTGCTGGTGGCCGCCGACCGCGCGCTCTACGCCGCCAAGGCTGACGGGCGCGACCGCGTGTGCGTGTCCCGCGCCACCGACGGCGTGGCGGTGCAGCCGCCCCCCGCCTCGCTCGCCGCGCAGGCCGCCGGCCGCTGCGAGCTCGCCGGCGACCCGGGCGCGGGCGAGCCGCTCGCGGCGACGCCCGCGGCCGCCTTCGCCGCGGCCCGCACGACCTACCTGATGGGCAGGCGCCTGGACATGGCCGCGCTGGCCGCCCAGCTGGGCGTCTCCGGGCAGACGCTCGCGCGGTGGTGCGGCGAGCGCGAGCAGCTGCTCGGCGAGGTGCTCGCCTCGCTCTCGGAGACGCTGCTGGCAGCCGCCTCCGAGAACCACCGCGAGGACTCCGGCGTGAGCCGCATACTCGCCGTCTACCGCCAGTTCGTCGGCGCCCTCGTCAACGCCCAGCCGCTGCAGATCTTCCTGCGACAGGAGCCGCAGGCCGCGCTGGAGATCCTCACCTCCGCCGACGGCCACGTGCACCCGCGCACGCTCGCCGCGGTGCGCCGGCTGCTGCTCGAAGAGCAGCGCGCCGGCGCCTTCACGCCCAAAACCGACGTGCGCAGCCTCGCCTACGCGATGGTGCGCCTGACCGAGGCCTTCCTCTACCACAACACCGTGCTCGCCACCGAGCCGCAGGTCGAGCGCGGCACGCGCGTGGTCGCGCTGCTGCTCGACTGACCCTCCGTCATGGAGAGCCCGGCGCGCCAGCACGCCGTGCCGGCGCGCCTGCGCGGCGCTGATCAGCGCACCACGCAGCCCGATCGCGCCCCCGAGGCGGGGAAGGCGTGCGCCAGGGCCTGCGCGATCAGGCGGCTGCGCGCGGCGTAGCCGGGCGTGTTGTAGTGGATGCCGTCGCCGATGAACCAGCGGTCCTTCGCCAGCGCGGCCCAGTCGAACACGCGCATGTCGGGATATCTAGCGCAGGCCTGCATGAGCGCCTGGTCCCACAGGCGCATGTTCTGCTCCGCGTAGGGGCCGCTCGGCAGCAGCGACTTCACGTTCACCCACATCACCGGTTCGCCGCCGATCAGCGACATCATGCGCTCGATGCGCGTCAGCCGGCCCACGCTCGAGCCCACGTACACGTCCGCCGTGTCGTTGGTGCCGAGCGCCAGCACCCAGCAGCCGTGATATCCGGCGCGCTTCCAGCGCTGCGCCACTTCGTAGGCGTTGGGCTGGTCTTCGTAGCGTTCCACGATCGACCTCGCGCCCGAGATCTCGTAGTGCTGGTCGGTCGCGCCCACGCGGCCGTACTGCGCTTCGATGCGCTGCGCCGGGTCCGGCAGGTAATCCGGCGAGACCAGGCCCTCGGAGGTGGAGTCGCCGATGTGCACCACTGTGTGGCAGGCCGAGCGGGTGGAGGCGGCCGCGGCGGCGCGCTGGGCCGCGGCCGTGAACGAGCGCGACACCGGCGAGACGAGCGCGCTGTTGCGCGGGTCGCCCGAAGGGAAGGCGAGCGATTCGCGCTCCGGGTGCCACGCGAGCAAGGCCACCGCCGCCGCCGTCAGCAGGCCCACTGCGATCCCGAGCGTGGCGCGGTCGCGCAGCGGCACCGCCAGCGGGCGCCAGCGGGCGCCGCGCAGCCGCGTCCACATCCGCCCCAGGGCGCCGTGGCGGACCGGCTGCTCGAGGAAGCGCCACGACAGCGTCGCCACCGCGATCGTGGCGGCCAGCTGGGCGGCGCCGCGCGCCAGGTCCACCCCGTGCGCGCCGCTGGGCGTGCTCAGCGCGATGATCGGCACGTGCCACAGGTAGATGCCGTAGGAGCGCTCGCCGATCCAGCGCAGCGGCGCCACGCCAAGGACGTGCCCGAGCCGGCAGCCGGGGTGCACCAGCACCGCCACCGCGCAAGCGCTCGCCAGCGACAGCGCCGCGAAGCCGCCGCGGTACAGGAACGGCGTGTACTCCCCCGTGCGCCAGACCATCGCCAGCACCGCCAGCAGGGCGGCGGCGCCCGCGCCGTCAAGCAGCCAGCGCGCGCGCGGAGCGATCTCCGAGCGCAGCCGCGCGCTCGGCCACAGCATCGCCAGCACCGCCCCCGCCAGCAGCTCGAAGGCGCGCGTGTCCGTTCCGTAGTACACGCGCGAGGGATCCAGGCTCGGCTTGTACAGGAGCGCCATCTCCACCGCGGAGCCGGCTGCCAGCAGGAGCGTCGCGAGCGCCAGCCGAGGGCGCACGCCGGAGGGCGTGTGGCGCTCTCGCAGCAGGCTCGCGCCGATCGCCAGCAGCAGCGGCCACAGCACGTAGAACTGCTCCTCCACGCCCAGCGACCACAGGTGCCCCAGCGGCGACAGCGGCCCGAAGCGCGCGAAGTAGGACACGTGCTGGAAGACCAGCTGCCAGTTCGCCACGTACAGCACCGCCGCGCCGATCGCTTCGCCGAACTGGGCCGGCTGCGCGGGGCCGAGCAACGCCACCCAGATCGCCACGATCGCGAGCATCGCGAACAGCGCCGGCAGCAGCCGCCGTGCGCGACCCAGCCAGAAGCGCCCCAGCTGGATGCTGCCGCGCTGCAGCTGCGCCAGCAGGATGTCGCTGATCAGGTAGCCGCTGAGCGTGAAGAACACTCCCACGCCGAGCAGGCCGCCCCCGGCCCAGGAGAACCCGAGGTGATAGGCGACGACGGCGAGCACCGCCACCGCGCGCAGCCCGTCGAGCCCAGGCATGTAGCGCTGGCGGGGCGCAAGCGGTTCCGGCATCGCGAATCGAGATCGTAGAGGAGCGGCGCCGAGGCGGCAAACGCCGCCAGCGAGCGGCCGGCGCCACTGGCGACGAGCGCCGCTCCGCGCGCGCAGCCGTTCTACACGATCGGCGCGCTGCGGCGGATCGACAACGTGAGCGCGCTCGCAACCATCACCGGCATCGCCCACCAGGCGGCGGCGCCGGCGCTGGCCACGAGCGCCGTCAGCGCCAGCCCGCACGCCACCGCCAGCGCTGCGACCCAGTCCTCGCCCGCCACGAACCGCCATGCAGGCAGGGCGAATGCGAGAGCCGCCGCGAACGCGCGCGAGGGCGGATGCGGGCGCCGCCGCGGGCTGCCACCCGACTGAGCGCGCTGGCCGCGCCGGCGTACGCCCAGGGGGGGCCGCCGGCCGCGGCGGCGTTCCTCCGGCGAAGCTCGCCACAGCTGCGGGCGTGCGCCCAGCGCGAGCGCGAGCGCGAGCAGCGCCGGGACGATCGCGAGCAGCGCCGCCTCGCCCGCGGGCCAGTGCGCGCCGGCGCCCTCGGCGCCCCAGAACGTGCCGAACGAGCACAACATCAGGCCCACGGCCAGCTTCATCGCGTTCTCGGGCGCCCTCGACAGAGGTGCGCGGGCGGCTGCGCCGAGGGCGATCACGAGCGCGACCGCGGCGGCTGCGGCAGCCGCCGCGAGCGCGATGCGGTGCTGGTTCGCGCCGAACGTGAGCACGATGAAGGCGACCTCGAGACCCTCCAGCAGCACGCCCTTGAAGGCGATCGCGAACGAGTAGCCGTCGAAGCCGGCCGCCTGTGCGGCCGCAGCTCGTGCCGCCGCGACCTCGCTGGCGTAGACCGCGAGCTCGTCGTGCTTGGCCTTGAGCCCCGCCATCCGCAGGATCGCCTTGCTCAGCCACTGCAGCCCGAACACCAGCAGCAGGCCGCCTACCACCACGCGCAGCGCGTCGATCGGTAGCTGCGTGATCGCGGGGCCGAGCGCGGCCACCGCCATGGCCAGGGCCAGCGCCGCCGCGCCCGCTCCCCCCAGGGCCGACGGGTACCCGCGCGTGGCGCCTACCGCCAGCACGATCGTCAGCGCCTCGACCGCCTCCACGGCGCACGCGAGGAACACCGACACGCCAAGGCCGAGCTCTGCTGCGCTCATCGTGCAGTGAGGTTAGGGCGCGCGGCTTTATCGCGGCCTAAGCCTGGATCCACCGGCCGGCTGAGTGAGGGTCGGGGTCTGGGGTTGATCGGGCCTTTCAGGGGGATGCTTGATTGACGGGGTGGCGCTGGTGGTGTGGGTTCGCGTCGGTCGACCGAGGAGGCGGGCGTTTTCGGGCAGGGGTGATCACGCCGGACAGCTGTTCTGGTTGAACCGGTCGGTGGCCGCGGTGTCAGGCGGCCGGGAGCGCGCGGATCCGGTTGAGCGCGTCGAGGTAGTCGCCGTGCCAGGGCCAGCGGGCGGGGAGGTGCAGCGTCCAGCTGCGCCCGTGGCGGGTGAGCCGTCCGGCGACTTGGATCAGCCGCCGGCGCAGGGTCCTGGCGGCGCGAACAGTGCTGTCAGGCAGTCCGATGAGGTGTGTCCAGCGGAGCAGGTTGTGCGCGAGCGCGCCGAGCACTGTCCAGGCGCCGTTGGCGTTGAAATTACCCGAAGGGAAGTGCGCGAGCGCTTGGTCTTTGAGGTCGGCGATGACCTGCTCGACGACGGCGTGATCGCGATGCTCGGCCTCAACGAGGGCGAGCTCCTCGCTGCGGTTGGTGATGAACGCGAAGTGACGCCAATCCGGCCACAGCTGCGCCTGCGCGCCGAGCAGCCGGGTGCGGCGGACGACCAGACGCCGCTCGCCATAGACGGTCTCGGCGATTTGAGCCTCGCCCTCCTCGGGGTAGTCGGGAATCGGCTGCCAGGCGCTCTCGTCGATCGCATCGATTGCCTGGCGGATCCCTTTCTGCATGCGCACGCCGATCGAGTACTGCCAGCCTGACTTCTCCAGCCGCGCGAAAACCTTGTTGCTCCAGAACCCCGAGTCGGCGCGCAGCAGCTTGACTCCTGTTGCGCCGGCGCGGTTGACGCGAGCGATCAGCTCCTCGGTGAAGCGCAGCATCCCCTTCACGGTGTTCGCGGATCCCTTGCGCAAGCGGATGTGCAGCACCTCGCGTGTGTCGGCGCGCGTGGCGAGGATCGGGTGATAGCCGAGCAAGCCTGTGTATCCAAACGTCGCGCCCTGCTTCAGTCGCCCGCACACCGGCCCAACAAAGCTGTCCACGTCGACCAGAAGCCGCTCCTTGCCAGGGCCCGCACCTGCCCGCCACGCCGCGACGAGCGCATCTCCGAGCAGCGCGTCGAGCTGGCGCACATGCCCAAAGGTGAACGCGCGCAAGAACGTGCCAAGCGTCGATGGTGCCGGCACCCAGCCGCCCAAGAGCCGACGCGTGCGCCCGGCGCGCAGCACCTCGCAGTCATCGATGCAGTCCGCGCCGAGCACCATCGCGAACAGCAGCGCCATCACCTTCCGAGCCGCGTTCGCCGCCCCCGGCATCTCGCGGCACAACCTCACACGTCGCTGCGCGAGCGCCTCGATCCCCAGCCGGTCAGCGAGCGCCGCGACCAGCGCGACCCCGGCTCCCTGCACCACGCGCTCATCATCGAAAAACACCCGCAGACCGTCAGGTCCGACCGGCCCGTCATCGTGCACCATGAAGGTGACCTCCTGAACGAGGGCCGCGGCTGGCCTAAACAGCCGCTACCAAGCCCTTTTCAGGAGGTCATCCTTTGCCCAACCCCGGACAGAAACGGTGGATCCAGGGTAAGCGGGAGCCCCTAGCCTGCGGCGCTCGGCGGCGAGCCGTGGGATCGCCGGGACGGACACCGGGTTGAACCTGCGACCACGAAGGAGCGGCGATGGCGTTCAAACGCGCTGTAGGTACGGACAAGCTCGAGCAGTTGCAGCCGCTGGCCGCCAAGGTGCCCGAGATCACGCTGATGTTCTGGGCGCTGAAGCTGCTCACCACCGGCATGGGCGAGGCCATGTCGGACTTCCTCGGCGACACCAGCGTGCCGCTGGCCGGCGTGACCGGGATCTTCGGCATGTGGCTGGCGCTGCGCCTGCAGCTGCGCACGCGCGAGTACCGCGCGCCGCAGTACTGGTTCACGGTGATGATGGTGGCGGTGTTCGGCACGATGGCCGCCGACGCCCTGCACGACGCGACCAGCATGCCCTACCCGGCCACCACGGCGCTGTACGGGGCGGCCACGGCGGCGGTGTTCTGGTTCTGGTACCGCTCCGAGGGCACGCTGTCGATCCACAGCATCAACACGCGGCGGCGCGAGCGCTTCTACTGGGCGGCGGTGTTCGGCACCTTCGCCCTGGGCACCGCCGCCGGTGACCTCACCGCCTTCTACCTGAACCTCGGCCTGCTGGTCTCGATCGTGCTGTTCGCCTCGCTCATCTCGATCCCGGCGTTCGCCTGGCGGCGCCAGCTGATGAACCCGATCGTGGCGTTCTGGTTCGCCTACGTCCTCACCCGCCCGCTCGGCGCCTCGTTCGCCGACTGGTTCGGCAAGCCGCCGTCGATCACCGGCCTCGGCCTCGGCGACGGGCCCGTCAGCGCGGTGGCGCTGGTGATCTTCGTGGCGCTGGTGGCATACGTGACGGTGGCCAGGCGCGACGTCCAGCGCGCGCCCTACGAGCGGCAGGCGGGCTCGCATGGGGCGATCCAGAGCCTCGGCGCGGCGCTCGAGAGCCCGGTCGTCCAGGTGGCCCGCGGCGAGGACTAGCGTGCTCGGCGCGGAACTCGCCGCCGCCGGGGTCGCGCCGTCCGGACCGCACCACCGGGATCGCGGCGTCGGACCGCACCGCCGGGGTGGCGCCGTCGGACCGCACCGCCGGGATCGCGGCGCTTGCGCCTCGCCGCGGCATCACTCGCTGCGCCGCCCGAGCGTGAGCGCGCCGAGCATGATCGCCCCCACGGCGTAGGCCAGCACGATCGCCAGGTCGCCCAGGGCGCCGCCGCTTGCTCCGCGCTCGACGGCGAGGTGCCGGACGCCGTCGATGGCGTAGGACATCGGCAGCGCGTCGGAGATCGCGCTCAGCAGCGCGCCCATGCGCGCGCGGGGCACGAGCAGCCCGCACAGCAGCAGCTGGGGAAGGATCGCGGCGGGGAAGAACTGCACCACCTGGAACTCGCTGCGCGCGAAGGCGCTGGCGAGCAGGCCCAGGCCCAGGCCGAGCAGGGCCACCGCGGCGGCGAGCGTCACCACGAGCGCGGTGCTGCCCATCAGGCTCAGGCCGAGCGCGGCAAGGCTGAGCGAGCTGACCACGGCGGCCTGCGCCAGGGCCAGCAGCGTGAACGCCAAGCCATACCCGCCGAGCAGCGCGAACCTGCTGATCGGCGTGGTCATCAGGCGCTCGAGCGTGCCGGTGGTGCGCTCGCGCAGCAGCGCCACCGAGGAGACCAGGAACATCGTGACCAGCGGGAACAGCACCATCAGCGCCGGGCCGGAGCGCTCGAAGGCCGCATGCTGGTGCTCGTAGACGAAGCGGAAGAGCGTCATCAGCAGCGCCGGGACGCCCAGGATCAACGCGACCGTGCGGGGGTCGTGGCGCAGCTGGCGCAGCACGCGCACGGCTGTGCTGAGCGTGCGCGTCACGCGCGCTCGGCCACCAGCGCCAGGAAGGCCGCGTCGAGGTCGCCGGCGCCGGTGGCGCGCATCAGCTCGGACGGCGTCGCGTGCGCCAGCAGCGAGCCGTCGCGCAGGAGCAGCACCTCCTGGCAGCGCGCCGCCTCCTCCATCACGTGGCTCGAGACGAGCAGGGTGGCGCCGCGCTCGACAATCCCTCGAAACATCCGCCACAGACGCTCGCGCAGCAGCGGGTCCAGACCCACCGTCGGCTCGTCCAGCACCAGCAGCTCGGGCTCGCCCAGCAGCGCTGTGGCGAGCGACAGCCGCGAGCGCTGGCCGCCGGATAGCGAGCGGGCCAGCTGCCCGGCGGCGTCGCGCAGGTCCACCTGCTCGAGCAGCTCCTCCGCCTGCTCGCGCCGCGCGCCCACCAGCGCTCCGAAGTAGCGCAGGTTCTCTCGCACGGTCAGGTCCGCGTAGCAGGCCTGGCTCTGCGTGCCGTAGCCCAGGCGTCGCCTGAGCTCGGAGCTTCCCGGCGCCATCCCGAGCACGCGCAACTCGCCGCGAGCGCTGCGCTGCACCCCGACCAGCGCGCGCATGAGCGTTGTCTTGCCACCCCCGCTCGGCCCGATCAGACCCGCCACGAGGCCCGTCCCCAGCTCGAACGTGAGCCCGTGCAGGACCTCGCGGCCGCCCCGCCGCACGCGCAGGTCGCGCACGGAGATCGCCGGGGCGCGAGCAGCACTCATCGTGCGACGAGGTTAGAGAAGGCCTCCCTGGAGAGCGTGCGCCCGGACCGCGTAGGCGCGCGCAGCCTGGGCAGGAGGCGCCTTGAACAATTGCTCTTGGTATGCCAAAATCTTCTTTATGCCGGTGGTAGATTCTGTTTCTCCCCATGTGCAGGACTACGTGAAGGCGATCTACGCGCTGGAGACGCGCGCCGGCGCAGCGGTCGCCACCAACGACCTGGCGGAGCGCCTGGAGGTGACGCCGGGCTCGGTCTCGGCGATGGTGCGCAAGCTGGCCGAGCTGGGCCTGGTCGAGCACGAGCGCTATCGCGGCGTGCGCCTGACCGAACGGGGGCGCGAGGCAGCGCTCGAGGTGCTTCGCCACCACCGGCTGATCGAGCTGTTCCTGGCGCAGGAGCTGGGAATGCCGTGGGATCGCGTGCACGCCGAGGCGGAGGTGCTCGAGCACGTGATCTCCGAGGAGCTCGAGCAGCTGATCGCGGAGCGCCTGGGCAACCCCAGGATCGACCCCCATGGCGATCCGATTCCCACGCACGCGTTCGAGATCGACGAGGGCGAGACGTACAGCCTCGGCGAGCTGCAGGCGGGGGCCGCAGGGCGCTTCGTGCGGGTGTCGGACTCCGACCCGGAGATGCTGCGCTACCTCGACGAGGAGGGGATCGTGCTCGGCGAGCGACTGGAGGTGATGCGCCGCCAGCCCTTCGGAGGCCCGGTGTTCGTGCGCGTGCGCGAGCGCGAGCTGGCGCTCGGCGGCGAACTGGCGCGCGCGATGCGCATCGAGCTGGAGCAGGGGGCGCGGTGACGCCGCCGCCCGACCTGCGCCCGGCGCTGGAGGGCGCCAGCGAGGGCGCCTCGGTGGCGCTGGGCGACGCCGGCGCGGGCATTCCCAGCGCGCTCGAGCACCTGCTCGCGAAGGGCAGGCTGCGTGCCACCCTGTGGATGCTCGGCCCCGCCTTCGTGGCCTCGATCGCCTACGTCGATCCGGGCAACTTCGCCACCAACGTCGAAGGCGGCGCGCGCTACGGCTACCTGCTGCTGTGGGTGGTGCTGGCGGCCAACCTGATGGCGATGCTGATCCAGTACCTGTCGGCGAAGCTCGGCATCGTCACCGATCACAACCTGCCGGAGCTGGTGCGCGAGCACTTCCCCCGCGGCTTCACGTGGGGCATGTGGGTGCAGGCCGAGATCATGGCGATGTCGACCGACATCGCGGAGTTCCTCGGCGCGGCGGTGGGGCTGAACCTGCTGTTCGGCGTGCCACTGCTGCCCGCCGGCCTGATCACCGGGCTGATCGCGTTCGCGATCCTGGAGCTGCAGACCCACGGCTTCCGTCGCTTCGAGCTGGCGATCACCGCGCTGCTGGCGATCATCTTCCTGGGCTTCCTGTACGAGACGCTGAAGATCGGCCCCTCCGCGCACGAGTCGCTGCGGGGGCTCCTGCCGGGCCTGCACGGCACCGGCTCCCTGTACCTGGCCGTGGGGATCATCGGCGCCACCGTGATGCCGCACGTGATCTACCTGCACTCGGCCCTCACGCAGCGGCGCATGCCGTTGCGCGACGACGGCGAGCGCGGGCGCGTGCTGCGCTTCGAGCGCCTCGACGTGATCATCGCGCTCGGGCTGGCCGGGCTGGTGAACCTGGCGATGCTGGCCGTGGCGGCGAAGCTCTTCCACGTGCACGGCCTCACGCAGATCGAAGGCATCCAGCAGGCGCACGCGCAGTTCGGACACCTCGTCGGCGGCACCGCCGCGCTCGCCTTCGCGGTGGCGCTGCTCGCCTCCGGTGCCTCGTCCTCCAGCGTCGGCACCTACGCCGGCCAGGTGGTGATGGCCGGCTTCATCAACGTGCGCGTGCCGCTCGTGGTGCGTCGTGCCGTCACGATGGTGCCCGCCATCGTCGTGCTGGCCGTGGGCGTGAGCCCCACGAGCGCGCTGGTGCTCTCCCAGGTGGTGCTGTCGTTCGGCATTCCGCTGGCGCTGATCCCATTGGTGATGCTCACCAGCCGCGTGAGCGTGATGGGCGTGCACGTGAACCGCCGGCACACCGCGCTGGTCGCCTGGGGCTGCGCGCTGCTGATCAGCGCGCTCAACGCGTTCCTGCTCTACCAGCAGCTGCTCGGCTGAACGACGCCGGTCTGCTCCGCCGGCCCCTCGCCGCCGGTGCCGGCGTCACCGAGACCGTCGATCGCCGTCCGGTAGGCCCGTTAGCTTCTGGCCGGGACGTCTCGGAGCCTGCTGGCCCTCGTCCCATCTCCCATTTCCGACTCGAAGGAGAGAGCAATGTCTGGACTCTACGCGCAGCAGATGGTCGCCGAACAGGCGCTGACGATCGCGTGCTCGGCGGTGGGCGAGCACTGGGGGCGGGATTTTCCGATCTGCGTCGCTCGCGGCTTGTGGGGCTCGAAGGGCAGCACCGCGGACAAGATGAGTCACAGGCCGGCGTTCGAGCGCATCCAGCCGGGACAGCTCGGCATCGCCGTGCACGGGTTCAGCTGGCAGAACCCGGCGCAGCCGCCGCGCAACGAGGCGGGATCGGCCTACGGCCCGCGCGCACCGCTCGCGCACTTCGTGAAGGCGCAGTTCTCCGAGTTCGCGCTCTTCGAAGTGGAGGGTCCTGCCTACACCGCAACCTCGCGGGTGTGGAGCCAACGCGAACCAGACGAGTGGGACCTGCGCGTCCCGATCAACGTCTACGCGCACGAGAAGAACGTGGAGCTGCGCATGGCCGAGATCAACCCTGCGATCGCGGAGGCGATTCGCATGTCGGGCATCTTCGCCTCGATGCCTTGGGTGATCGCTCCCGCGACGCTCGGCAGCCCACCTGCAAGCGGTGCTCCGCGCCTGCCGGCGGGGGGCGCTTCGACCGACGTTCTCGGCCATATCGTCCAGCGCCGCGAGGCGAGCGGCATGCGCAGGGCGTTGCTCGCCGGGCGCTCGAGCGCCCCGTGTGCGTTCTGTGAGCGGGAATGCGTCGCCGAGGACCTCGAGGTGGCGCATCTGAAGAAGCGGCGCGTCTGCAGCGAGCAGGAGCGGCTCGATACAGGCGTGGCCGTGCTGGCGTGCGTGACGTGTCATCACTGCTTCGACAGCGGCGCGGTGTTCGTGGACGGCGCGGGTGTGATCAGGACGACCGAGGCGGCCGACATGAGCCAATGGCGGCGGGAGATGCTGGCGCACCTCGACGGGCGGGCGTTCACCTGCTTCGGGCCGGCGAACGAGGGCTATCTGGCGTGGCATCGACGGGAGGTGGCCGCAGCGCTCGACGCTCCGCGCCTGCTGAGCGCATGATGCGGAGCGAGCCGGCGACGCTGGCCCGCAGCCCCTCGGAGATCGAGCGGCTGAAGCGGCGGCTGCGGGAGTTCGCGCACGCACGCTCCTGGGAGCGCTTGCACACGGCCAAGAACCTCACCACAGCCGTGTCGGCCGAGGCGGGCGAGCTGGCCGCGATCCTGCAATGGGCGACGGCAGATCAAGACGTGGGCCCGCTCCTCGATGAGCTCGAAGACGAGATCGCGGACGTGCTCATCTACCTGGTCCGACTGTGTGACGTCTTGGGCGTCGATCCGCTGAACGCCGCATACAGGAAGATCGAGCGCAACGAGCAGCGCTTCCCCGCGCGTGCACCGGCCTCGAGCAGCGTCGCCCATCGTTAGCGACGCGCTTTGCGCGGAGCGACGCCCGCCGCCACGAGCGCGCTGAGCGAGCCGAACAGCTCGTCCATCACCTCGCCGAGCTCGGCGCCGTCGTCACAGGCGGCGACCCAGCGATCGAAGCCGATGCGGAACACCGCGATCCCGGCCTCCGCGGCGAGGCTCGCCTGTGGCTCGTCCACGCCGCGCTCGTGCAGCGCCGCGGTGACGGCGGCGGCGAGCGCGGCGAGCTTGATCAGCTCGCGCTCCCGCAGCTCGGGGTTGGCGGCGACGATCGCCTGACGCTGGCGGGCGAAGGGCCGGCGCTCGGCGAAGATCGGCGCGATCGAGCGCAGCGCCGCGGCGACGACCTCGATCGGCGCGGCGTCGGCTGGTGCGGCGACCACGCCGTCTACGAGGCGCGCTTCGAGCGCAGCCGCGCCCTCGAACAGGACCTCGCGCTTGTCCGCGAAGTGACGGAAGAAGGTTCGCTCGGTGAGCCCCGCCCGCGCCGCGATCTCGGCGACGGTGGTCTGCTCGAAGCCGTGCTCGCCGTAGAGCTCCATCGCCGCTCGCGCGAGGCGGCCGCGGGCGTCGGGCTTCCAGCGGCTCATGGTGCGATGGTAATGATGACAGCGACTGACAACGGATTTGCTAACCTGATGTCAGCAACTGACATCAGGTTGCCCGCGGCCCGGACGACCGCCGGGCAACCACCATCCGGGAGGTTCCCCCATGCGTGTCTTCGTCACTGGAGCATCAGGCTGGATCGGTCGCGCCGTAGTGCCCGAGCTGACCGGCGCCGGCCACGAGACCCTCGCCCTCGCCCGCTCGGACGCCTCTGCCGAGGCTCTGCGGGCCGCCGGTGCGGAGGTCTGCGCGGGGTCGCTCGATGACCTCCACGCCCTGCGCGACGCCGCCGCGTGCTGTGACGGCGTGATCCACCTCGCGTTCAAGCACGACATCGCCTTCGCCGGCGACTTCGCCGGCGCCGCCGACGCCGATCGACGAGCGATCGAGACCTTCGGCGAGGCCCTCGCCGGCAGCGGCAGGCCATTGGTGATCGCCTCCGGCGTGCTCGGGTTGGCGCCCGGACGCGTGGCCACCGAGCGCGACGGCCTCGCCGCGCAAGGCGGCGAGCGCGAGGCGCCGGTCAGCGGCGCCGAGCGGCGGCTGGCCAACGCCCAGCTCGCGCTCTCCCTCGCCGAGCGCGGCGTGCGCTCCTCGATCGTGCGGCTGCCGCCGACCTGTCACGGCGAGGGCGACAACGGCTTCATCCCGATCGCGATCGGCTTCGCGCGCGAGCGCGGCGCGGCGGCCTACGTGGGCGACGGCGCCAACCGCTGGCCGGCGGTGCACCGCGACGACGCAGCGCGCGTGTTTCGCCTCGCGCTCGAGTCGGCGCCGGCCGGGTCGGCGCTGCACGCGATCGGCGACGAGGGCGTGCCGATCCGCGAGGTCGCCGAGGTCTTCGCCTCGCGCCTGGACGTGCCCGCCGTATCGGTGACGCCCGAGCAGGCCGGCGACTACGTGGGCTGGCTCGGCGGCTTCTGGGGCCTCGACAGCCCCGCCTCGGCGCAGATCACACATGAGCTGCTCGGCTGGGAGCCGACGCGCCAGGGGCTGATCGCCGACCTCGAAGAGGGCCACTACTTCGCCTGAGCGCGCCCGGCGGTGCCTTCGCCGATCCCGACGGGTTCTTGTGGGAGCGCGCATCGGCCGGAACCGACTGAACCGAAAGACATGGGTCGGCGCCGGTCAGGGCGCCCGCGACCGGCGCCTGGAGCCCTGATCGGCGGGGACCTGTCGATTTCCGGCCCTCGCGTTCGTCTTAGCCCCGACCATCACAACCAAGGAGCGAGCTATGAAGTACGCGATGTTGATCAACCTCGGGCCGCGGGCCCGCGACTGGCGTAACCTCACCGAGCAGGAGCAGAAGGAGATCGCGGCCGGCTACCAGGAGGTCAACCAGACTCCTGGCGTGACGCCTAACGAGCTTCGACTGCAGGGTCCCGAGACCGCGACCACCGTCCGCGTCGAGGACGGTCAGACGTTGACCACGGACGGGCCGTTCGTGGAGATCAAGGAGGCGCTGGACGGGTGGCTGATCTACGAGGCAGCGGATCTGGACGCGGCGATAGAGCTGGCCGCGAAGATCCCGGCGGCGACGATGGGCGGCAAGGTCGAGATCCGGCCGATCGCGGGGTAGGGCAGGCGTTCCGCGAGCACTGGGGCAAGGTCTTGGCCGTGCTCGTCGGCCTCCTCGGCGACTTCGATCTCGCCGAGGAGGCCGCACAGGACGCGTTCGCGGCGGCCGCCGAACGATGGCCCGAGGACGGCCCGCCCACCAACCCGGCCGGCTGGCTCGTCACAACCGCCCGCCGGCGCGCGATCGACCGCATCCGGAGGGACCGAACGCTCGCCGCCAAAGCGCACCTGCTGATCGAAGCACCTCGATTCGCCGACCCCGACGACATGGACCCAGTGGAGATTCCCGACGAGCGCCTGGAGCTGATCTTCAGCTGCTGCCACCCGGCGCTGAGCACCGACGCGCAGGTGGCGCTCACACTGCGCACCCTCGGCGGCCTCGACACCGCCGAGCTCGCCCGCGCGTTCCTCGTTGGCGAGGCCACGATGGCGCAGCGGCTCGTGCGAGCCAAGCGCAAGATCCGCACCGCCGGGATCCCCTTCCGGGTACCTCCCGATCACCTGCTGCCCGATCGACTCGCCGCGGTCCTGGCGGTCGTGTACCTGATCTTCAACGAGGGGTACTCAGCGCCGCTGACCCGTCGAGATCTGGCGGACGAGGCGATTCGTCTCGGCCAGGCGCTCGCCCAGCTGATGCCCGACGAGCCCGACGTCCACGGCCTGCTGGCGCTGATGCTGCTCCACAACTCGCGCCGCGACGCGCGTTACGCCGAGGGCGAGCTCATGCTGCTCTCCGAGCAGGACCGATCGCTCTGGGATCTCGACCAGATCGCGCGCGGACGAGCCGAGCTCGACCGCGCGATCGCCCTCTACGGGCGCGATCGCGGTGGGGTCTACGTCCTCCAAGCCGCAATCGCCTCGCTTCATCTGGAGCCGCACCGCGACTGGCCGCAGATCGCTGCGCTCTACGACGAGCTGGCCGCACGCACCGACTCACCGGTGGTGCAGCTCAACCGCGCGATCGCGATCGCTGAAGCTCGAGGACCGGAGGCCGGACTGGGCATCCTCGAGCAGCTGCCGCTGCAGGGCTACCGCTACCTGCACTCGGCGCGCGCAGAGATGCTTCGCCGCCTCAGCCGCGCCTCCGAGGCGCACCTCGCCTACACCCGTGCGATCGCCCTTGCTCACGATGCGGCCGAGCGGCAGCTGCTCGAACGCCGGCTCGCCACCCTCGAGGAAATGCCCAAATGAGCAGCGGGACCCCAGGCAGCTGCTCGCAGCGCTCACCCCCGACTTCCGCGGCGTGGTCGCGGACGGGATGCCCGAGGAGCTGGGCGGCGTCTATGACGGCGCCGAGACGATGTTGCGCGACTGCTGGGCAAGGGTTTTCACCCTCTTCGACGTGCGACCGGTCGCGCCAGCCTTCCGGAGCTCTCGAACGACGCAACGGCGCCAGCCACCTCACGACGATGTCGCGCGACCTCGATGTCGCGGGCGGTCTCGGGTGGCCGCTCACAGCCTGCGAAACCGCGGGGGTACAGCTTCGTGGCGCGCTCTCGTAAGCTGCTCTGCCATGCTGGCGAACCGATCGATCCCGAACGCGACCGCGATCCCGGTGCTCATTTATCCCGATGTGCGCGCCGCGGTCAGTTGGCTGACTGAGGCTTTTGGCTTCGTCGAGCGCCTCCAGATCGGCGAGGACCATCGGTCGCAGATGAACGTTGGGGAAGGCGGCGCGGTGATCATTGGCGACGTCCGCTACGACCGCGTTCCGCCACGTGCCGGCGAAGCCACGCACTCGGTGCTCGTACGCGTGGAGGACGCGAGGGCGCACTGCGAGGACGCGCGAGCCCACGGAGCGAAGATCCTCGAGGAGCCCACCGACCACGTGTACGGCGAGCGCCAGTACAACGCCGAGGACCCATGGGGGCATCAGTGGACCTTCTCGCAGACGCTGGCGGATATCGACCCTCGGGATTGGGGCGGGATCCTCCGGGAATAGTCGCCGCCAAGCACGAGCTCGACGATCGCCGTGGACGCCTCCTCGGGGGTCTGCTCGACTGTAAACTCGGTTGTGAAGCTCTGCGTGACTGACGTCTCCTGTTGTCGGGCTGCTCTCGGCTGAGGAGCCTTGAGATGCAGATCCGGGCGATCCTCGAAATCCGTCGGGCCGATCGCCCCGGCCTCGGGGAGCCTGTCGAGAGGCATCCGCCGGAGCCCGGAGCGGGGCGCGGTTGCTCGTGTCCGTGCTCGGACCGGTGCCTGGCGCTCCCGACGAGCGCTTCTACTCGATCGCCGCTCGAGCGTTGGATTTCACGGCCCCCTCGGATCTCAGTTGAAAACAGTGCAAGCCGACAGCGAAAGGGAGAGCCGAGATGGGAAGGATCGTGATCAGTGAGAACGTCTCGCTTGACGGAGTGATCCAGGACCCAGCGGGTGACGAGGGCTTCAGGGTCGGTGGCTGGATCGGCCGTGTCGGTGATCGGGGCCGCGACGAGGCGGCCACGGTCCTGCTCGACGAGGCGCTGAGCGCCGAGGCCCTGCTGCTGGGGCGGCGGAGCTACGAGTTCTTCGCCGCGCGCTGGCCATCCCGCAGTGGCGAGCTTGCGGACCGGCTCAACAGCCTGCCCAAGTACGTTGTGTCCTCGACCCTCGAGGGTCCCGAGTGGAGCAACACGACCGTACTGCACGGCGATGCGGTGGAGGCGGTCTCGAAGCTGCGGCAGGAGATCGACGGGGGGATCCTCGTCTACGCCAGCTTCGGGCTCGTGCGGGCGCTGATGGAGCACGACCTCGTCGACGAGTTGCGACTGATGATCTACCCCGTCGTGCTCGGCGACGGCGAGCGCCTGTTCGGCGAGACCAGCGACAAGAAAGCCATGCGGCTCCTCGCCGCCCGGACCGTCGGCGACGACCTCGCTCTGCTCATCTACGAGCCAGACGGCGAATGAGCGACAGAGGCAGTCATCAGCCGGGCGCGCTCGTGCATCTCGAGCTGCACACCCACGATCTGTCGGGCGCGAGCACGTTCTATCGCCAGCTGCTTGGTTGGCGAACGGAGCGCCTGGCCTCTCGGTGGGGCGTCTACCACGCCCTCGCGCTGGGCGGCGCGCTCGATGGCGGGATCGTGGAGTGCGGTGCGCCGCGGCCGCTGTGGCTTCCATACCTGGAGGTGAAGGAGATCGGGGCGATGACCGAGCGCGGGCGGGCGCTTGGAGCAGCGGTGCTGCTGGAGCCGCGCGAGGGCCCAGCGGGCTGGCGCAGCGTGCTGGCCACGAGCCAGGGTGGCGAGATCGCGCTCTGGCAGCCGAAGGGTACCCTCGGGCGAAGGACCGGATGATCGACTCTCAGCTGATCGAAGCAGCGCTCGCGGGGGACGAAGGAGCCTTCGCCAAGCTGGTGGGGCCGCACCGGCGGCCCCTTCACGCCCACTGCTACCGGATGCTCGGCTCGCTCCAGGATGCCGAGGACGCCGTCCAGGAGACGCTCCTGCGCGCCTGGCGCAAGCTGTCGTCGTTTCAGGGTCGAAGCTCGCTGCGTACCTGGCTCTACACGATCGCCACCAACGCCTGCCTGCGAGCGATCGAGCGCCGGCCCTCCCGTGTGCTGCCGATCGACTACGGCCCGTCCGCGGATCCGCACGAGCCGCTGAGCGAGCCGCTGGTGGAGGCGGTGTGGATCGAGCCCTATCCCGAGGAGCGGCTCGGCATCGATGACGACCTCGCCGGACCAGAGGCCCGCTACGAGCAGCGGGAGAGCATCGAGCTCGCGTTCATCGCCGCGCTCCAGCTCCTGCCGCCCCGGCAGCGGGCGGTGCTGATACTCCGCGACGTGCTCGGCTACTCCGGCGCCGAGGTCGCTGAGGCGCTCGAGACGACGCCGGCGTCGATCTACAGCGCCCTGCAGCGCGCGCACGCGACGCTCGAGGAGCGAGGCCCGGAGCGCACGCAGCAGGCGATGCTCCGATCGCTCGGCGATGAGCAGCTGCAAGCGATCGTCACACGCTACGCCGAGGCCTGGGCCCGCAACGACGTGGATGCGCTCGTCGGGATGCTCACCGACACCGCGACGCTCGCGATGCCCCCGATTCCGAGCTGGTACCGCGGGCGCGAGGCGATCGAGAGGGTGCTGCGCGAGGTGGTCTTCATCGACGCGCGCAGTTGGCGGATGTTGCCCACCGCCGCCAACGGTCAACTCGCGGTCGGCGCCTACGAGCTCGACAGCTCGGGCGTCTACGCGCCGCATGGCGTAACCGTCCTGACGCTTGAGGGCGAGCTGCTCAGCGAGATCATCCACTTTCGCACGCCGTCGATGGTCGAGCGCTTCGGGCTGCCGCTTCGGGCATGATCTGCCGGCGATGGCTTCGATTCGCAAGGAGATCGTGATCGATGCGAGCGCGGAGAGCGTCTGGGAGGCGCTGCGCGATTGGGGAGCGCTGCACGAGCGGCTCGTGCCCGGTTTCGCGACCGATGCGCGTCTCGACGGCGGGGATCGGATCGTCACCTTCGCCAACGGCAGCGTGCTGCGCGAGCGACTGGTCGATCTCGATGACGATGCGCGAAGGCTCGTGTGGTCGATCGCCGACCCGCCCTACATCCATCACAACGCCTCCGCCCAGGTGTTCGCGGACGCAGCAGGTCGCAGCCGGTTCGTGTGGATCGCCGATTTTCTCCCGAATGAGCTCGCCGATCGCGCCGCATCGCTGATGGAGCAGGCGCTCGGCGTCATCAAGCGCACGCTGGAGACCGGGCAAGCGCACCGGTAACGCCGGAGGGCGGGCCCGCTCGCAGGCCGCCGGCGAGCGCCGGCATCACGGTCGAGGGCGGCAAGCGGCAGCGGCGATCGACGTGCCTCCTCACGCGTGCTACGCGCTGAGCAGGAGGTGGCGCGCGGTCGCGTTCACTGGGCAGCGCGCGAAAACGCGTCATGGCGCGAGCGATGGATTCCGGCTGCTCCTCGTATCTCCATCAACAACGAGGAATTGCCGGCAACCGACCGACCGAGGAGCTCGCAGATGACGCCCACCACACCACACATCAACCGCTGGCGCGCCTTCGCGCTGTTGGCGGTGGCCTATTTCATGACCTGCGTCGATCTGACGGTCGTCAACGTGTCGCTGCCGACGATCGGCCGCGACCTGCGCTTTAGCGTGACGAGCCTGCAGTGGGTAGTCACCGCGTACGCGCTCGCCTACGGCGGGTTCCTGCTTCTCGGCGGCCGCATCGCCGATCTGTTCGGGCGCCGCCGCGTCCTGATGAGCGCGCTCGGCGTGTTCGGGGCCGCGTCGCTCGCGTGCGCGCTCGCGCCGAGCGACGCGGTCCTGATCGGCAGCAGAGCGATCCAGGGACTCGGCGCCGCGGTGATGCTCCCGACCGCCATGTCGATCGTGACCAGCATCTTCGACGAGGGCCCTGAGCGCAACAAGGCGCTCGGGATCTGGGGCGCGCTCGGCGCGACCGGCGGGACCGTCGGGCTGCTCACCGGTGGACTGATCACCCGCTATCTCGGATGGCAGTACATCTTCTATCTCAACGTTCCGATCGGCGCGCTCGCGCTGGCGCTCGCCCCCAGGCTGCTGCCCCGCGGCGCGAGCAGCACGGCCAACCGGCGTTTTGACCTGCCGGGCGCGCTCGCCGGCACCGGCGGGCTGGTGCTGCTCGCGGACGCGATCTCGCAGTCGCCGCAGTACGGCTGGGGTGCTGCGCGCACGGTCGCGTTGCTCGCTGCGGCGGTCGTGTTGCTCGTCGCGTTCGTGGTGATCGAGAGCCGCAGCAAGTCGCCGATCGTGCCGCTGTCGATCTTCCGTCTGCGGTTGCTCACCGGGGCGATCACCGCCGGTCTGCTGATCGGCGGCAGCTTCTTCGCGTTCCTGTTCATCGGCACGCTGTACATGCAGCAGGTGCTCCACTTCAGCGCGCTCCAGACAGGGCTGGCGTGGATGTCGGGCTCGGTGCCGTCGATCGTGTTCGCCGGCGTCTCCCAACGGCTGGTCACCCGTCGCGGACCGAAAGTCGCGCTGGGGATCGGTGCGTGCCTCGTCGCCTCCGGGGTGATCTGGGGGACCCAGATCCCGGTTCACGGGCACTTCCTGGAGAATCTCGCCGGCCCGTTCGTGCTCGCAGGCGCCGGGACGGCGTTCTCGTTCATCCCGATCTCGATCGCCGTGCTCGCTGGTGTCCGCCAGCGCCAGGCCGGTCTCGCGTCCGGGCTGATGAACACGTCCATACAGCTCGGAGCGGCGCTCGGGATCGCGGTCGCCTCGAGCGTCGCCGCAAGCAACACCAAGGCGCTGCTGCGCACCGGCGCCGCCGGCCCTGCGGCGCTCGCCGCCGGCTACCACCACGCGCTCTGGCTGCTCGGAGGCATCGCGCTGCTCGCCCTCCCGGTGACCCTTGCTCTCGTCCGCCGCAACCACCCCGTCGAGGTGGCACACACCAGCGCCGTCGGCGCGGTCGAGCCGGCGCTCGCCGCGACCAGCTGACCCAATCCAACGCACCACCAAGAACCCAACGAACACAAGGAGACGCAGCCATGTCCACCACATCCATCGAAGGTAAGACAGTCATGGTCACCGGGGCCAACCGCGGCCTCGGACAAGCGCTCGTCGAGGAAGCCCTCCAGCGGGGCGCAAAGCGGGTGTACGCCACCTCGCGCCAGCCGTTCGCCCACCCGGATGATCGCGTCACGCCCGTGACCATGGACGTGACCGACTGGGCGCAGATCCAGCGGGGCGTCGAGAGCGTCGCTTCGCTCGACGTCCTGATCAACAACGCCGGCGTGTCGCTGCCCGACGACCTCAGCAGCCGGGCCGCGTTCGAGCAGCACTTCGACGTCAACGTCTACGGCCCGCTGATGGTGACACAGGCGCTGCTGCCGTCGCTGACGCAAAGCAGGGGACGCATCGTCAACGTCGTCTCGATCGGCGCCTTCGCCGCGGTGCCCGTGCTCCCGGCCTACTCGGCCTCGAAGGCCGCAGCGTTCTCGGTGACGCAGTCGCTGCGCGCACTCCTGGCCAGCCAGGGCGTGACGGTCCACGCCGTCCTGCCCGGTCCGATCGACACCGACATGATCCGAGACCTGCCGATCCCGAAGACCTCGCCGGAGGCTGTCGCCCAGGCAATCTTCGACGGCGTGGAAAACGGGGACGAGGAGATCTTCCCCGACCCGTTCTCACAGATGCAGGCCGAGAGCTGGCGCGAGAGCGCGGCCAAGGAGCTCGAGCGCCAGAACGCCGCGCTCCTACCCGCCGAGCCCATCGCTGCGTGAACGCCCGCCACAGTACTGGCCCGGGCCGCTCCGGCGGTCACGGGCCAGCACGACGATCGCGCTGGTGACCTCCAGGCAGCTCGCCGAAGCCTCAAGCCGAGCTCGATGCCCTTCGGGTCCGCGAGAAGGCGCACACACGCGAGGGCGACGCGATCGCCGCGGCCCGCCGCCGCCTCCCGATGGTCGAGATGAACCCAGCCTCCCGCTGACCGGTCCGAACGGCCCGCTGACGTTGCTGGACGCCTTCGAGGGCCGCCGGCAGCTCATCGCCTACTACTTCATGTGGTGGAACGGCCACCCGGCGGCCGAGCAGTGCGAGGGCTGCACGCACGTCTGCGCGACGGGAACAGGGTCTTCGAGACCTACTGGACCACCCGCCGCGGCGTCGAGGCGATGGACTACAGCTACGGACTGCTCGACCTGAGCGTCTACGGCCGCCAGGGGACCTGGGAGGACTCGCCCGCCGGCTGGCTGCAGTCGACCGTGATGTCCCACCTACGCAGCAACGGGCGTCCAACCGCCCAGTGGTCCCGCCTGGAGGCCGGACGCTCCGAGCTTCTAGCGGCGGAGCTCGGCCGTTAGCCGGGCAGCGAGGCGCACGGAGGCCTCGATCTCGACACTGCGTATCGAGACGCTCTCGACGTTCAGCCCGAAGGGGACACCGACGCGCCGGCAAAAGGCGATCAGCTCGATCGCCGTTGCGAGGGCTTGATCGTAGGACGCGTCGAGGGTGTCGTCAGCATGGCGCAGATCGTTCGCGATCCAGCGCGGCACGGCGACGCCGAGCCACTGGAGGAACTCCAAGGTCTTCATTGAGCCGCAGACTGAGAATGTGAAGACGATCGGCACCGGCTCCAGGTTCTGGGCGGCGCACTCGTAGCGATAGTCGGAGACCAGGTCCTTCGCAGCGTTGACGTCGTATACGACCTGCGTGACGAAGAAGGAGCAGCCTGCGGCCTGCTTTGCGATGAGCCGGAGGTGCTCATTACCACCGCGCGCGTGCCGCTCGGGGATCGCTACTCCGCCTAGCGGCAGGTCCGGCCGGACTTCGGTTCGGAGCTCGTATGCCCGCGAGAGCGAGGTTGCAACCGCCTTCTCGCCGGATGAGGCCCCGACGAAGACCGACAGCGTTCGGGTCGGATCCTGGTCGCGCAGCCATAGACGGAGGCCCTCCTCGGCGTGCTTGCTGACCGCGCGGTAAACGACGGCAGGCACGTCCAAGCCCACGAGATCACGAGCGAGGTACTCGGCCGGGTCCATCGTGGGCAGGAACGGGAACGGGCGTTCGTTGGGATTACGGTCGCTCTCGTCATCGATGTCGTAAAGAACGAGGCCGTCTATCCCCACCGACCGGAGTCGCGCGAGTGTGACCTCGGCGATCTGCCTGGTCTGCTCCGGTCCGGCGGTCAGCCTCGGTGGCGTCACCGCGAAGATCAAGAACTCGCCCCTCCGATCGGCGATGCGCCTGTGCAGCTCCATGCGCGGACCGTAGCCAATCGTCGTCGCCTGGGTCCAGCCCGACGTCGGCTCTGTGCACGTTCAACTGCCAAAATGTGATCGGCGGCAAGCTCCCGACAGTCGCACCGCGCTGCTTCTCGCCAATTGCAGGGCCGAGGCGCCTGCCTTCCGGTGACGAGCGGTAGCTATCTGGGAACTCCGAGCGCAGAATCTCGCCGAGCGTTCAGCCAGATCGGCGGGGCCATCGAAGCTCGCGAAGAACGCCGGTAGCTCTTGCTCAGCGGCGGTATCCGATCCGTTGCCATCCAGACCCCGCACTCTTTATCGAGATTAGGCTCTAGCACACTGTCCTGAGCGCTTGTATCAGCGGAGGAATCGGCGTTGGGGATCGGTTCTCCAGTACGCGGTCAGCCGTGCGACGCTGACGGTTCACGGCCACACGCCGAGCTTGCGGAGAGCGGCGATCGTTGCGGCGGTTGTCACGCCGATGGCTACGTCCACGACTCGTTTGCGTAGACGTTGTCGGCCGTCGTTTCGGCCGGCGCCGATGATCCGGGTCGTGGCTCGGGCTTGGAGGCGGATCGTGATCTCCGATGGACTCTCGATGCACAGGTGCAGCCGACACGACGCCGGGCACGCGGCAGTGCTTGATGCGCGGGTCCTTGTCGCCTGCGATGCTTGCTCCATAGCTGGCTCCGAACATCCCACGCGCCCTGACTCGCCACAAGGGCCACGCGTTTACGATGCGGATCGCGCCGAGGAACTGCGAGGCGCTGACCTCTCGCAGCGCGAGGTAGCTCGCGTCCGTGGACAATCGCGAAGCAAGGTCCAGGCGCTGCTCTCCCAGCGCCCGACATCCAGCGCAGGACGCCACGGGCCGATCGACCGCCGCACGGGCATAGAGGCCGGCATGGCATATCTCGACCGCTACGGCGAGCTTCCGACGAGCGTCTTGTGGAACGCCACGAAGGCCTACGAAAAGAGCCCTGAGGCGTGGGGTCACTACGCCGCCGGCTGGGCCTCGCATGACGACCCCGAGCAGTGGCGCAAATGGCCGCACCCCTCTACCGTCTCGAGAACGTTCACAGAAGGTATGCCCGAGCTTCAGCGCGAGGTACAACGCAAGTACGCGGCTCGCGCAAAGGAAGGTGATCCCTACCGGGCGGTGGCGGTGCCTGCAGATCGGCAGGCGCTCGCAGACGTAAAGGCGTTGATGCGCTCGTGGTGGGGACCAGACAAATGCGATGCTCATCCTCCTGCAGACGTTCTCCGAATCGGAGACTTTGATATCGAGCCTGCTCCGTCGCCGGCGGTACTTATGCCGGTGGCAGCTGTGCCAACGGACTTCGGGCCGGCCGCATTCCCGCCTTGCGATGAGCGGCCCACGCTCGGGCTCATGGGCAAGCGAGGCTGCGGGAAGACAGCGGTGCTATGGCGCATCGCACTCAACGACATGCTGGATATGCACGGCAAGGTCATCGTCCTCGAGCGCGGCCCCGGGGATGTCACGGAGCAGCTCGAGAACGCTCTGGAGGAGCCAATCGGTGATGATCTGCGCAGCCTCGGGCGACGTATCGGGAACGGCTGCTTTGACCTGTCGCCCGTCGCGATGGTTTCTGATGACGCCTCGCTCCGCGCGCAGATCCTCACGCTCATTGTAAAACAAGCGCGCCACGGCATATCGGGCCCGGTCTCGCTGATATGCGACGACGGACAGGATCTCCTCCCCGTACTCCTGAAGATCCTCGCGCCCCGCCCGCGTGACCTCCATGTAACGGTGGCTTGGACCCCGCTCGGAACCTCCGACGATGTGGCAATGATGCAGCGCTGCCCCTACCTACACAGCTTTCCGCAGAACCACCGCGGAATAGCAACGGTGCTCGCCGAAGAACTGAATCGACGCAATGAGCTGGCCGAGTGAGCGACCGAGCGGAGAGCCAGCAGCGCTAGCAGCGTCGGCAAACCCGCGCGGGTTCCCAATCCCTTGCGGTCATGCGGCCTTCAGAAAGCGCCTCAGCGCCTCTCGGATCACGTCGGAGGTCGTCGTGCCCTCGGCCTTTGCGCGCTCAAGCAGCTGGTCGCGCAGCTCGGGGTCCAGCCTGACGGACTCGACGCTCGCGGGCGCCGAACCTAGCGCTGGGCGTCCGCGCTTGCCCCTGCGAGCGAGCAACGCGTCTACGTCGTAGCCTGCCTCGGCCTCTGCCGCGAGCGTCTCGATGTCCTTGTTGGTGATCGGCTCACCCGAGCGGGTGTGACCATATACGCGGTCTTTGCTCACGGCTCGATCAGCCTCCTGAACTTGGCGCGCATCCTCATTGCGTGGATCGCCACCTGCGCACCCTCGATCGTGACGAGAACCACTACCTCAAGCAGGTTCCCTGCCCGGTCCGGCCCGATGACGAGCCAACGGTCTGGATCCTCTCCGGCGTCCTCGGTAGCAAGCGCATGGTCAATGGCGTGGCGGGTATCTTCGTCGTCGACGCCGTGCTTGCGAGCCGACGGGTGGATCTCCACGACATTTAGTGTAGTACGAAAATCGTCGCCGAGCGACCACACCTGCGCCACGCGAGCCCGATGCCTCGCCGAGGGATGTGGTCGCGGGATCGAGCCTCAAACCCGCGACCACCTCAGAAAAGGGCGTGTTTGCAGGGTAAACAAGGAACGGCGAAACAGACAATCTGCTTGGCCGGCCTCCCAAAACAGCTCGTTTGCAGCAGAAAAGGCGGGGGATACGGGAGCGACGGGACTCGAACCCGCGACCTCTGCCGTGACAGGGCAGCGCTCTAACCTGCTGAGCTACGCCCCCGCGAACGCCCGCGGCGCCTGCGAGGGCGCTCGGTGCAGATGCAGTATGCCAAGCCTGCGCGGTGCGCTCCGGCGGCGCGGGCGATGTGCGGGCGGGCGCAGCCTGCGCCAGCGCGCGGCGGGCACGCGCAAGCGCGGCGCGCTGGGCCGGAAGCGAGGCCACAACGTGGCACTGGCCGCGCGGCCAGCTTTGCTCTAGGCTTGGGCGCAATGGCGCTGGTTGGTCCGGATCCGCTGCTGAACTCGAAGCCGTGGCGGGTGATGCTGGAAGACCTGCGCGACGAGCGCGCGGCGGGCGTGCGCTTTCCGCCGGGCGAGACGACGGTGTCGCTGGCGCGCACGCGGCGCTTCGCGAACGACCCGCTGCCGATGCTGCTGGAGGCGTACGAGCGCTACGGGCCGATCTTCACGCTGCGGATCTTCCACTCGAACGTGGTGTTCATGCTGGGGCCGGCGGCGAACCACTACATCACGGTGTCGCACGCGTCGAACTTCGTGTGGCGCGAATCGCACTTCCGCGACCTGATCGGGCTGATGGGCGACGGCCTGTTGACGATCGACGGCGACTTCCACCGGCGCTCGCGCAGGATCATGCTGCCGGCGTTCCACCGCGAGCGCATCGTGGCGGCGGCGGAGACGGTGACGGCGGAGGTGGAGCGCGCGCTGGAGCGGCTGCGGCCGGGGGCGACGCTGGACCTGTACGCGTGGACGCGCCAGCTGGCGGTGCGGGTGGCGATGCGCGCGCTGTTCGGCGTGGACCCGGACGGCGAGGCGGCGCGCTCGATCGACGCGGCGGGCCTGTTCGAGCGGGCGCTGTCGTTCTACGCGAGCGAGTACGTGCTGCGGGTGCTGCGCGGGCGCTACTCGCCGTGGGCGAGCATGCAGCGCGCGGCGCGCAGGCTGGACGGGCTGATCTACGCGGAGATCTCGCGGCGGCGCGCGACGGGCGAGCGCGGCGAGGACATCCTGAGCCTGCTGCTGGACGCGAGCGACGAGGACGGAAACACGCTGAGCGACCTGCAGATCCGCGACGAGGTGATGACGCTGCTGTTTGCGGGCCACGACACGACGACCTCGACGGTGTCGTTCATGTTCTATGAGCTGGCGCGCAACCCGCATGTGACGGAGCGGCTGCTGGCGGAGCAGGACGAGCTGCTGGTGGACGGGCGGCCGACGGCGCAGCAGCTGGCGGCGGGCGAGCTGCGGCAGCTGGAGCTGGTGCTGGAGGAGACGCTGCGCAAGTACCCGCCGGCGTGGATCGGCCCGCGCAGGGCGCTGGAGAGCTTCGAGTTCGAAGGCCACACGGTGCCGGCGCGGGCGTTCGTGAACTACTGCTCGTGGGCGTCGCACCACCTGCGCGACGTGTTTGCGGAGCCCGAGCGCTTCCTGCCGGAGCGCTTCGCGCCGGAGGCGGCGGCGCGGCTGCCGAAGGGCGCGTACGTGCCGTTCGGCGGCGGCTCGCGCACGTGCATCGGCATGCGCTTCGGCCAGCTGGAGGTGCGCGCGATCGCGACGATGATCCTGTCGCGCGCGACGCTGGAGCTGCCGCGGGACTTCGAGCTGGCGATCCGCCAGATGCCGACGATCAGCCCCAAGCACGGCCTGCCGGTGATCGTGCGCCCGCGGGCGGCGCGCTCGCCACGGGCGGCGCGGGCGGCGCGGGCGCCCGCGACAGCGGCGCCCGCGCCCAAGGCCCCCCAGCCGCCGGCGCCGGCGGCGATCTAGCGCAGCTGCGCTCGCATGGTGAGCCGGTAGCTGCGGGGCGAGCGGCCGGCGACGCTGGCGCCGACGCCTTCGACGTAGACGTGGGGGTCGGAGTAGAGCGTGAGCTTGAGGCCTTCGACGAGGAAGCCGAGGGGGTGGGCGACGAGCTTGCCGGCGCTGGCCTGGGCGACGGCGTGGACGCTGGCGCGGACGCCGAACAGCGCTCCGGTGGCCTGCACTTCGACCTGGCCGTGGCGGCTGCGCAGCAGCTGCACGCGCAGGCCGGCGGGCAGCGCGGCCTGGGCGGCGGCTTCGCTGACGGTGCCTTCGGCGCTGAGCGCGCGCGCGTGCTTTTGCAAGCGCGCGCGGGTGACGCGCAGCGAGCCGATGCGAACGCTCTGGGCGCTGACCTGCATGCTGGCGGCGCCGCGCGCTTCCCACAGCAGCGCGCCGACCTGGGACGGCGCGAGCGACAGCGCGCCGGCGCTGACGCGCACGGAGCGGGCGTGCCCCCACAGCAGCTCGACGGCGGGCCAGGCGCTGACGCTGACGCTGCGCACGTGGCCGTAGCGCCCGACGCGCGCGCTGATGCGGCTGGCGGCGATGCGCGGCAGGATCAGCTGGGCGAGCGCGAGCAGCACGAGCACGGCGCCGGCGCCGGCGGCGAGCAGCTTCGACACCCCTATGCGCTTGGCCCCGGCACGCCGCATGCCCGCGTTAGCTTGGCACGGGCGCGGCGTGCGGGGCGCAGGCGCCTATGCGAGCCCGTTGGCGGCGAGGAACTGGTGGGCGACGCCGGCGGGCGCCTGCTTGTCGAGGCTGACGGCTGCGTTCATCTGCTGGATGGCTTTGATGGTGAGCAGCGAGCTGACCTTGTTGAGGGTGGCTTGGAAGGCGGGGCCCTCGGCGGCGAGCACGCTCTTGCGCACGACGGGCGCGACGTTCTGGTAGCCGAACACGTGCTTGGGGTCGGCGAGCACGGTGAACTTGCCGCTGAGCAGCTGCCCGTCGGTGGAGAACACGTTCTGCACGTCGACCTGCCCGCTTTCGAGCGCCTTGTAGGAGAGTTCGATGGCGATGGGCTTGAACGTGGGCACGACGCCGTAGAGCTGCTTGAGCCCGAGCAGGCCCTCGAAGCGGGTGGCGAATTCGGGCGGCGCGCCGAGCGTGAGCGACTTGCCGAGCGCCTTGAGGTCGGCGATGCTGGTGAGGTGGTGCGCTTTGGCGTAGCTGGGCAGCGTGGCGAGCGCGTCGGAGTCGTAGAAGGGCGTGTAGGCGAGCAGCGTGAGCCCGTGCTTTTCGGCGAAGGCCTTGGCTTGGCTGTAGGCGGCGGCGGCGCTGGCGGGTTCCTTGGTCTGTTCGGCGATGGCGGACAGCAGCGTGCCGGTGTACTCGGGGTACATGTCGATCTGCCCGGAGGTGAGCGCCTTGTAGATGATCTCCGAGGAGCCGATTTCGGAGTGCAGGTTGACCTTGAAGCCCTTGGCCTCGAGCGCCTGCGCGTAGAGCTGGCCGAGGATGTTCTCCTCGGCGAAGTTCTTGTCGCCGATGGTGACGGCGGGCTTGCCGGCGCCGGGGCCGCCGGCGGCGGTGGCGGTGGAGTTGGTGTTGTTGGAGGAGCTGCCGCATGCGCCCAGCGCGACGCTCGCGGCGAGCGCGGCGATGGTGCTGGCGATCAGCGTTGTGCCCCTGCGATGTGGCCTGCCTGTCATCAACCGCCTCCTGGTTTGTGATCTTTGTGGATCTTTTTTATTAGAATATTTGGACGGGCCGTCAGTGGGCGGCGGGAGCGGGCGTGGCCCGCGCTCGGGGCGCGGGCGCGTGCGCCAGGCGCAGCCCGCGAGGGGTGAGGGCGCGCTGCAGCAGCGCGAGCGCGCCCTCGGCGGCGAGCGCGAGCGCGGCGACGCAGATGGCGGCGCCGAGCACGCCGGAGAAGTGGTAGCTGGTCTCGTTGGCGATGATGTCGCCGAGGCTGCCGCTGAAGCCGGCGAGCGAGGCGATGGTGGTGGTGGAGATGACGAACACGGCGGCGGTGCGCACGCCGGCGAAGATGAGCGGCACGGCGAGCGGCAGCTCGAGGCGGGCGAGCACCTCGGCGCCGCTCATGCCCATGCCCCTGGCGGCGTCGACGAGCTCGCGCTCGACGCCGTGGACGCCGAGGTAGGAGTTGGTGACGATGGGCGGCACGGCGAGGATGACGAGCGCGAGCTCGACGACGGTGAGCCCGAGCCCGAGGAAGGCGTCGCCGATGGCGAGCACGACCAGGCTGGGCAGCGCGCGGCCGACGTTGCCGATGTTGATGGCGAGGAAGGAGCCGCGGTGCAGGTGCCCGAGCGTGACGCCGAGCGGCACGGCGATGAGGATGGAGAGGCCGACGCCGATGGCGCCGACCTCGAGCGTGTGGAGCGCGAGGTGCAGCAGGCTGGGCAGCTGCGGCTGGCCGGCGACGGCGCCGTTGTGGGCGATGAACTTGAAGGCCTCGACGAATTCGTGCATGCGCGGCGCGCCCTCCTCAGCGGCCGCCGGCGCGCGCCCACGGCGTGACGGCGCGCTGCGCGAGCACGAGCAGCGCGTCGGCGAGCAGCGCGAGCGCGACGGTGAGCGCGGCGGCGGCGATCAGCTCGGTCTTGAAGGGCCCCTCGCCGAGCGCCTGGTGGATGGGCACGCCGAGGCCGGCGTCGTAGATGGTGTAGACGATGGTGGCGAGCGCGATGATGGTGACGACGGCGATGCGCAGCCCGGCGACGATGGCGGGCAGCGCGAGCGGCAGCTCGACGCGCAGCAGCGCCTGGCGGCGCGACATGCCCATGCCGTCGGCGGCGTCGAGCACCTCGGCGGGCACGGAGCGCAGCCCGGCGAGCGTGTTGCGGAAGAGGATCAGCAGCGTGTAGGAGACGAGCGCGATCTCGGCGGAGAACACGTTGGCGCCGACGGGCGCGACGAGCAGCTCGAACAGCGCGAGCGAGGGGATGGTGTAGAGGAAGGTGGTGAGCGCGATGGTGGGGCGCTCGAGCGCGCGGTGGCGGTGGGCGGCGAGCGCGAGCGCGAACGCGATGGCGAAGCCGATGGCGACGGCGGCGGCGACCAGCAGCACGTGCTGGCGCAGCGCGGGCCACAGCACGCTGCTCCAGTTGTGGCTGACCCAGCCGGCGCAGAAGGTGCGGTTTTGCACCACGCAGCTGGAGCTGTGGGCGGCGAAGTTGGGGATCACGGGGGCGGCGGCGAGCGTCATCGGCGCGCCCCGGCGGCGTCGTCGGCGAGCAGCTGCTCGACCAGCGCGAGCGTGACCTGCCCGCGCACGCTGCCGTCGGCGTCGAGCACGTCGAGCGGCCGGCCGCCGCGGGCGAGCATCTTGGCGAGCGCGTCGCGCACGCTGGTCTCGCGCGAGACGGCGCCGTCCTCATCGTCCAGCCTGCCGGCCCCGGCGCCGTTGGGCGCGAGCAGCTGCAGCTCGGCGACGGTGGTGAGCGCGAGGCGCTTGAGCGCGCGGTCGGCGCCGACGAACTCGGCGACGAACTGGTCGGCGGGGCGGGTGAGGATCTCGCGCGGCGTGTCGTACTGGGCGAGCACGCCGCCCTCGCGCAGGATGGCGATGCGGTCGCCCATCTTGATGGCCTCGTCGATGTCGTGGGTGACGAACACGACGGTCTTGCGCACCTGCTGCTGCAGGCGCAGGAACTCGTCCTGCAGGCGCGCGCGGTTGATGGGGTCGATGGCGCCGAAGGGCTCGTCCATGAGCATCAGCGGCGGGTCGGCGGCGAGCGCGCGCGCTACGCCGACGCGCTGGCGCTGGCCGCCGGAGAGCTGCGCGGGATAGCGCTGGGACATCTCCTCGGGGTCGAGCCCGATCAGCGCGAGCAGCTCGTGCACGCGCTGGGCGACGTGGCGCTTGGGCCAGCCGAGCAGCTGCGGCACGGTGGCGATGTTCTCGCCGACGGTGTGGTGCGGGAACAGCCCGACCTGCTGGATCACGTAGCCGATCTCGCGTCGCAGCTGGATGGGCTGGCGCTCGAGCACGCTGCGCCCGCCGATCAGGATGTCGCCGCCGCTGAGCGCGATCATGCGGTTGATGAGGCGCATGGCGGTGGTCTTGCCGGAGCCGGAGGGGCCGACGAGCACGCACACCTCGCCGGCGGGCACGGTGAGCGAGAGCTCTGCGATGGCGGGCCGGCGCTGCCCGTCGTAGCGCTTGCTGACGCTTCGCAGCTCGAGCTCGGCCGCCTGCACGGACGCTGACGGCCCCTCGCTATGGGCGGTGTCTGCGGGCTTCACGGGAGCATCCCCGGAGGGATGGGCAATCCTAGCCCACCGCGGCGGCGCTGCCGATTCGCGCGAGCCTGCTGCGTGCGCCTGCATTCGCGCCGAGCTTGCCCTCAGCGCTGTCGCTAGCCTTGAATGGCAGAGCAGGGGCGCGTAGCTCAGCTGGCTAGAGCACCTCGCTTACACCGAGGGGGTCGCCCGTTCGAGTCGGGCCGCGCCCATCAGCACTCAGGCGATGACAGACGACAGGCCAATCCGCATAGCAGTGGTCGGCTCCGGCCCGGCCGGCTTCTACGCTGCGGGCCACCTGCTGAAGGATCCCGCGGAACGGATCGAGGTGGACATGCTGGAGCGGCTGCCGACGCCGTGGGGTCTGGTGCGCTCGGGCGTGGCGCCGGATCACCCGAAGATCAAGTCGGTGACGCGCGTGTACGAGAAGACGGCGGCGCACCGGCGCTTCCGCTACTTCGGCAACGTGAACGTGGGCGAGCACGTCTCCCGTGAGGAGCTGCTGCGCCACTACCACGCGGTGGTGTACGCGACGGGCTCGCCGTCGGACCGCCCGCTGGGCGTGCCCGGCGAAGATCTGCCGGGCTCGCACGCGGCGACGGACTTCGTGGGCTGGTACAACGGCCACCCCGACCACACCCACCTCGAGTTCGACCTGCTCGCGGCGGAGCGCGCGGTGGTGATCGGCAACGGCAACGTGGCGCTGGACGTGGCGCGCATGCTGGTGCTGGCGCCGCAAGAGCTGGCGCCGACGGACACGGCGGACCACGCGCTGGCGGTGCTGGCGGCGAGCAGCGTGCGCGAGGTGGTGATCGTGGGCCGCCGCGGCCCGGCGCAGGCTGCGTTCACCAACCCCGAGCTGCTGGAGCTGGGCGAGCTGGCGGACGCCGACGTGATCGTGGACGGCGAGGAGCTGGAGCGGGCGCTGGCGGTGCCGGACGAGCGCGCGGCCGAGGACATCACGAGCCGCCGCAACGTGGAGATCCTGCGCGACTACGCGCAGCGCCCGCCCAAGGGCCACGCCAAGCGCATCGTGCTGCGCTTCCTGCTCTCGCCGACGGCGTTCACGGCCGACGAGCGCGGTCGCCTGGGCGCGGTGGAGCTGGTTCGCAACGAGCTGGTGGCGGGCGCGGACGGGAGCCTGCGCGCGCAGGCGACGCGGGCGCGCGAGACGCTGCCGGCGGGGCTGGCGTTCCGCGCGATCGGCTACCGCGGCATCCCGCTGGCGGGCGTGCCGTTCGACGAGCGCGCCGCGCTGATCCCCAACCGCGGCGGGCGCGTGCTCGACCCCGACAGCGGCGAGCCGCTGGCCGGCGAGTACGTGGTGGGCTGGATCAAGCGCGGCCCCTCGGGCGTGATCGGCACCAACAAGAAGGACGCGCAGGAGACGGTGGACGCGATGCTGGCCGACCTGGCGCTGTCGGCGCGCGCCGACGCCGACGCCGGCGTCAACGGGAACGCGCGGCACGCGCCGGCGCCGGCCGTGCACACGCCCTCGGACCCCGACGCGGCGGCGGCGGAGGCGCTCCTGCGCGCGCGCCAGCCGCGGCTGGTGACGTACGCGGGCTGGGAGGCGATCGACCGCCACGAGCGCGCGCTGGGCGAGCCGGCGGGACGCCCGCGCGTGAAGCTGACGCGCATCGAGGAGCTGCTGCGCGTGGCGGCGGCGGAAGAGCCCTAGACTGTTGCGCGCGCTAGCGCCCGCAAGCCGACGCACGCAGGGCCCCGTTAGCTCATCTGGTAGAGCGCCGGACTTTTAATCCGGTGGGGCGGGTTCGAGTCCCGCACGGGGCATGTAGGAAGTGCCTGCAAAGCACACTATTCTGCAGGCCCTCGCGACGCGGCGCGCACAACTTGGTACCAGCTTGGTACCGCAACCGGTTCGTGAAGTACGCGCGGCCGTGTGCCGATGTGTCTGAGGGCGCGTCGCTAGGGGAACCGCGACAGGCACGATGCGAGTAGACCGCGTTCCCAACGCATCTGCTGCCAACCGTGTGCGGAGCCAGCGTGATATCTGGCGTGATGCATCACAACCGATGAAGAGCGCATGACAAGTGTCAGGAGTTGCAAGCCGTATCACGATCAGGCACCGTGTTCGACGCCTTCTAGATACAGTTCCGCAGTCCAGAAACACTGGTTGCCGGTGGAAGGGGGTTTCGCAGGGTGGGGAACACCAAGCGTGAGGTGCTGATCTGGCGTGACTTTGTGCACGACCGTGTCGAGTCGACCCGCCTATCCCTGTGGCGGCTCGGGTTCGCGCCGAAGTATCCCCGCGACAAGATTTTCGACGCGCTCCACCGGTTCTACGAGGAGATGGGGATCAGCGCTTATGTCGCTTATGAGACGCTAGGCGACTTCGATCTGCTCCTTAGACTGTGGATCCCTAAGCTCTACCTGCTCGAGGAGGTCGAGCTGCGGCTCCGGCAGACCCTAGAGGGCTGCAACCTCTACGGCATCAATTTCATCGGCTGCCGCACGGACGTCCACCACGCCGAAACGCCGTGCGACGCTGACTTGGCGGTGCAGGCCGTGCTCTCGCTCGAGGACGACCAGGTCCGCGCGATCAACGAGTACAACGCCGCCCAGTATGGCACCGTCGAGGCGATCGACCGAGTTCTCTACCGCGGCGAGCCCGCCCAGAACCTCCCAGAGATATCCCGCCCGCCCGGCGTCGATGAGCTTCTGCGAGTGGGCGCACTGATGAGCATCCCGCTCGACAAGCGCGGCATAAGGTTCTTCGTGATCTTCGACCATCCTCGTCAGCCGTTCCGTCCCGAGACACGCGACCTGACACTCCAGAAGCTCCGTGACAAGTGCCGCGAGATCGAAGACACCTGGACGATCCGGATGCTCGAGCCGGGCGACCAGCCGCAGATTTCGATCTACGAGGGCAACGGAACGATGAGCGACTTCATCGTGATGGCACGTGCTCCGCACGGCTGCTTTCACGAGTTCGTTCATGACGTAGTCATGGGCCTGCGCGCCGTCGATCTGGACGTCCTGTTCGAGATGCGCCCCTACACACACGTGATCGCCGACCGCATGTTCTCCGACTTCCAGGAGACCCGTTCCGTCCCTGATGGCTTCGAGCATGTCGACGAGCGCACGGTCAACCAGGAAGAGGGCGAAACCCTAGAGTTCAAGGCGACCTTGACGAGCAACATCCGCTCGTACATGGCGGTGGGCAAGGTCGAGCGCAACCCCGACCGGGTCGATGACGTCGTGCGCGCTGTCTGCGGCCTCCTGAACTCGCCGCGGGCTGGGCTACTGGTCATCGGTGTGCTCGAGGTTCGCCGGGAGATCGATAAACGCACTGAGCCGCTCAGCTACTTGCAGGAGCTCACCGATAAATTCGGCTATGCGTTTGACCCTGCCGATATCCCCGATGTACCGAACGCCGTCGTCGGGATTGAGCTCGAGATCGAAGGCGGCCTCTTCAAGGATCGTGACCAGTACGTCGGATTCCTCCGAGACACTCTGCGCAGCCGGATCGAGCCGGTGCCGCTGCCGTGGATACGCATCGAGGTGGTTTCCGTTTCCGGACGAAGCGTCTGCGCGATCGCAACTAGGCCGGCGGACATCTGGTTCTACGCCCGGACCGGACAAGATGGACGGGAGAGCTTCTTCGTCCGTGAGGCCGCCTCAACCCGGGCCTACACCGGCATGGAGTCCGACCTGTACAAGCGCGCTCATCCCAGGGGCGAGCCCGGATGACAGCCGGATCAACGTCAGGCCCCGGCGGGCACGCCCAAACGGAGCTGACCTACAAACAGGCCATTCTCGTGCAGGGCGTGCTGCCTGTCCTGATCGTCTCGGTTGTCCTTCCGCTCGGGCTCGTGGCGCTCTTCCTTGCCACGGCCTCAGCGTCACTGCGCCTCGCCGTCAGTCACGGTGAGCTGCTGCTAGCTGGCGGGAACTCGTCGTTCGCTGGGTGCATCGTGTTGATCGCTGCTCGCCCGGACCGGCCGATCACGGCTGCGATCGTTTGTACGTTCGCGCTAATCGTGCTCGTACTCCCCTCCTACGGCCTGTGGGCGTACGTCACCGTTGATACGCTGACCGGGAGGATGTACGCTACCGCTATTGCGGGACTCGCCGGTGCTGCATGGGCCGTTGCGGGTATCGTGGTATCTATGACGATGGTGCGATACGCGTACCAACCCATCAAGAGCTAGTTCGGAGCCTTTCGTGACCACGGCAATAGTACTCGCGTGTACGGCGGCCGTCGCCGCTGCTTGCACCGTCATGTTGATGGTGCGTCTATTCAGAAACGATGAGATCGATCGGCGGTCGAGTTCCCGCCGCCGTCATGCTGCTCTAGCCAGGGGTGCAGAAGCGCTCGTGGTCGCCCACGACGCCGTGGCCGGTCGTGAGGAGCTCGAAAGTCAGATCGCGGCTCTGCGAGCGATGATCTTGCAGCTCCGTGTCGATCTCGCTGAGGCGCAGCGTGCCAACGAGCAGTCCCGCGTGCGCGACTTGGAGTTGCTAAGGCTCCGTGGCGCCGAGCTGGTCCGCGAAGCCGGGCGTGTCGTCCCACCGGACCGCTGGCGCGAGGACGAGGATGCGCTGACGCGGGAGGCCCGGCAGCTGCTTGCCTCCATGAGCGAGGTCTCGCTGGGCGCTCCACGCCCGTTGCCGATCTAACTGCGGTTCTCTCCGCGCTCGCCAGATCGGTAAGCACAGCATCCCGTCCCCCGAGGAACCCGAGAGACCGAGCGCCTCCGTCGTTTAGTCGGCCTGACCAGCCGCTGCGCGGCGGGTCAGGGACATGGCCCTGTCGCGTTATAGGCTGCGCCCGACCGTAGGTGCCGGAAGCCCGACCGGATGGTTTCAACGTTGGGCTCACATGCCGAGTACCGGCTCGCGCTACCTTGGAACACCGACCGTATCTGGTGGCGATGAGCCCGTTCGCGCCAGGTTTGCGCGGATTGCTGGTGTTCTCGCGTGTTGGCGCGTAGTCTCGTGGGGATTGGTTGAGTTTGCCCCCGGCGACAGGTGGTGCTGTCCCGGGGGCGTGGCACGGAAAGGAGTTGACCCTTCCCATGCGTGTTCAGCGTAGTGGTGGCGTACGGCCTGTGGGGCGGTGCGATGAGCTGGAGTTCGTGGTGCTCGTCTTGTTGTTGGAGGCGGGCGGCCCGGCGCTGTGGTCGCTGGGCGAGCTCGCACGGGAGGTCGGGTGCGAGCTGGCGACGACGCGGGCGATCGCAGGTCTGGACGCGGCTGGGCTCGTGAATCGGTGCGGCCGGTTCGTGTGGCCCTCGCGTGCGGCGTGTCGTTTTTGCGAGCTGCTGCGCGAGTAGCAGGCTGGCTGAACCAGGACGGATAGGACAACGTAAATAGTGCCCCCGCACCGTTGGTAGCGGCCGGGGGCGTGGCGCCGAGAGTGGTAGCTCCCGGCACGTGGGCAGCCTACCCCTGATGTGGGTGGTGGCCTGCTGGCCTGGCTGGGCTTTCGGGGCCTTCGATCTGAACGGAGGAACCGATGGGCGATATCGAGATCAACGAGACGGTGGTGTTGGCGGCGGTGGAGCGTGCGGTGCGCCACCGCAAACCAGATACGCCGGCGGGTGTGTCGGTGTGGGCGGTGCGCGAGCAGCTGGGTGCCTCGGCGCGCTCGCGTGAGGGTCGCGCCGTGCGCAACATGCTGGTGGCGCTCGAGGGCAAGGGGCTGCAGCGCGTTCGCCGTCATGGGGCGTTGACGTGGGAGTTGACGGCGGCTGGCAAGCGGCGGCTTTCGCGGCTGCGGAAGCAGGGTGAGCTGGCGGTGTTGGGGGAGTCTCCGCAGCACCGGGCGTGGAGGGAGGCGCACGCTCTGGCGGAACAGCGGCTGGAGGCGTTTCGCCTCGCGTTGCGTGAGGGGGCACAGTACACCGTGAGGCTGATGGAGGAGCCGTCGCCCTCGCCGGGGAGCCCGGACTCGGATGTGCTGCTGGAGGTCGGGGAGCGCCTGAAGCGCGTGTGCTGGGAGCTGGCGTCCGCCATCTACTGTCTTTATGAGTGGCGCGAGCCCGACGACGCCCAGGCGGACCACGACGACCATGCCGACCCGGGCGACGGTCAGATCGAGGATCCCCGCGAGCGCAAAGCGCGGCGGGCGCGGCGGATGGGGCGACGCAACATACGGTTGTGGGATGAGCAGCCGCTGCTCGCGTACATCGGTGCCGCGATCCGCGACCAGCGCGAACGACGGGGGCTCACCGACGGTGAGCTGGCCGAGCAGGCCGAGGTCGCGGTGGATGTGCTCGCGCGGCTGGAGGCCGGGCTGCTCGACCCCGGCGTTGAGCTGCTGGTCAGGGTCGCGAAAGCCCTGGCCACCGATGCCAGCGGGCTCGTCAAGCGCGCGGTCGCACTCGAAGAACTCGCCCCCGCGCCGTGACCAAGCCAGCGAGCTGCGGCATCAGGGGTGTCGCAGTTGCTGTCGCGGCGCGCGTCAGGTTCCGCGTCAAGTTGGTGTCGGCTCCCGCACCCGGTTTTGGCTTTCTGATGCCGCTCTGTCCACCCGGAGTGGGGTTGGGGGCTGGTGGGCCAGGTCATTGACCACCCCCTCTCCGCTTCGCTTTGATGCGGTGGTCAATGACCTGGACTGAGGTTGGTGATGGTGGGTGGGCAGAGCGGGAAGGTTGGTGGGTAGCGGGGTGCGGGAGCGAGAGAGAAGATCGAGAGAACAGAGAAAAAGAAACAAACAACAAACAAACAACGACGACGATGATGATGGCTGTGGCTGTGAAGGCGGGTAAGGCCGGCCCTGCGGCACTCGGGCCGGCGCTTACCTCCACATGATATGTAGCTGACGCAAGTTCTTGACAGGCAAACATGACTATGTATGATGCGTCGTGTTGGCTTGTTGATGGAGGTTGTTTGTGTCTAGCGTGATCGGCGGTGCTGCTCGTGGCGTGGTCGCCGAGATCGACACGCGGCTGAAGACGCTTGACGAGCAGCTTGCAGAGCACGAGCAGCTGCTGGGCGAACGCGAACGCTTGCGAGCTGCCAGAGCGACCCTGCTCGGGGAAGGCCCGGCCGGGCAGATCACCCAAGACGACGTGGCCGGCTATCTCACCGAGCACCCCGGCGCACGCCCAGCGGAGATCGCGGGAGCGCTCGGCGTCGACGCGGGCAGGGTGTCCGCGCACTTGTACCGCGCCAAGACCACCCGCTTCATCAAGCACGCAGACGGCTGGCATCTGCGCGGGCGCAAACGATGAACACCGCCCTCGTTCGGGATCGGCGCTTCGCGCGCAGGACGGCGGGCATGCCGTCCCGTGGGCGCCAGGCAGGCGAGCTGCTGCGTCGTCGTGATCTCGTGCTGCTCGCCTGGCTGGGGGAGCAGTACGCGGCGCGCACCGACCAGCTGGAGGTGCTGCTGGGCTGCGGGCCACGGACGGTGCAGCGGGTGCTCGCACGGCTGCGCGGGCAGGGGCTGGTCACGGTCCGCCGGCTGCTCGTGGGCGAAGGGGCGTGGGTGACACCGACCGCCGTGGGGATGCGCGCGAGCGGATCGGGCTTCGGCGTGTGGCAGCCGCGGCTCGGGCTGCTGGCGCACGTCGCCGCCGTGAACGATGTGCGGCTGCACGTCCAGGGGCGCTCCCCGGCAAGCGAATGGGTGTGCGAGCGCCAGCTCGCGCGGGAGCGCCGGGCCGGCGAGCATCTACCAGACGCCGTGGTCATCCATGAGGGGCAGCGTGTGGCGATCGAGGTCGAGCTGACCGTCAAGACAGGACGCCGGGTCGAGACGATCCTCGACGAGCTCGCCGCCCGTCATGACACGGTGCTGTACTTCTGCGCACCAGGCCCGCACCGCCAGCTCACGAGTCTCGTCGAGACGGGCCGCTGGCCGGGCCTCGGGGTGCGCGAGCTACCCGCCCCGGCGGCGGGCCGGCCATGAGCGCCCAGCCGCGGCCAGCTGACCGCGGCGTGTCCGCCCGCCCGCGCCGGGGCTGGCGACGCGGCCGCACCCTCCCGGCAGGCGCCTCGCCGGTTACAGCGTGTAACCAGCTCGTCGGTGAGGCTGACGGGGAGCGCGGGATCATCCTCGGGGTGCGCCTCGGGGGCGAGCGCGCGCTGCCGACCGTGGACGGGCTGGTGGTCCTCTCCCCGCGACGGTTGTGCCGGCATCTGCTCGTGTGCGGCGCGACCGGCTCGGGGAAGACCGAGACGCTGCTGCGCCTCGCCTGGACCCTCGCCCACAGCACAGACGCGCCCGTGTTCTACCTCGACGGCAAGGGCGACCGGCAGACCGCGGAACGCTTCTGCGGGCTGATGGCAGACGCCGGCCGCACCACGAGGGTGTTCCCGCACGATCCGTTCGACGGCTGGCGCGGGGAGCCGCACGAGATCCACGGCCGGCTGATGCAGATCATCGACTACACCAGCGAGGGGCCAGCCGCCTGGTACAGGGATGTGGCGAAGAACACGCTGCGGCTCGCGTGCGAGCACCCCGACGGGCCACCACGCACCAGCACTCAGCTCCTCGCCCGGCTGGACGCGGACACGCTCGCCGTGGCGCACAAGGACGCCAGTGCGCTGGCGGCGCTCACCGCCCAGCAGATCAAGCAGGTGCGCCTGCGCTACGAGGCGTTCTTCGGGCAAACCCGCGGAGCACTGGACGGCGGCTGGGCGTGGGAGGACACCGGCGCCGCCTACCTGCTGCTCGACAGCCTCGCCCTGCACGAAGAGACAGCGAGCGTGGCGAGGATGCTGTTCGAGGATTTCGCGCACTACTTCACCACCCGCAAGCCGCCCCACCAGCACGCCGTGCTGATCGTGGACGAGTTCTCCGCCCTCGCGCAGGGCGCGGGCATGGCCGCGAGGATCGAGCAGGCGCGCGGCTTTCACACCAGCCTGATCCTCGCCCCCCAGGTCGTCGCCGGGATGGGCGAGGAGACCGAGGCCGCACGCATCCTCGGCTCGGTCGAGAGCGTGATCTGTCATCGCGTGAACACCCCGGAGGAGATCATCAGCCTCGCCGGCACCCGCAAAGCACCCGAGTACTCCACCCACTACGCCACCGAAGGAGCCACCGGCCAAGGCTCCGCCCGCATCCAACACCAATACAAGATCGACCCCAACAAGGTCCGCCAACTCCCACCCGGCCACGCCTACCTCATCAACCAAGGCAAAGCCATGAAAATCCAGGTGCTGCAAGCACCCGCCGTGCGTGGCGCGCTCCCCGCGCCCGTCGACGCCGCCCAGCGTCGGGATGCGGCTGCGGCTGATGCCGTCAGCTCGGCCGGCGCTGCAAGCCTGCCGTTCTAGCGAGCAGGGCTGTGGTGTAGCCGACGCACAGCGCCTGCAGCCGGCTTTCCGGGATGCCGGTTCTGAGTGCGCGTGTGGCCATCTCGATGCCGCGCCGGCCGCGGCGGCCGTAGAGCGCGTCGAGGTGATCGAGGGCGGCCAGGGAGGGCTCGCCGGCGATCTGGTGGTGGGCGAGCGTGCCCCAGGTGTCCGCGATCTCGTCGGGGTTGGTGGTTTGCATGATGCGCACGATGTCCGCGGCGTCCTTGTCGTCGAGGCGATGTGGGCGGTTGCCCTGGATGCGCTCGTGCAGCTTGTGGAGCTTGGCTATGAGCAGCGCGGTCGGCCCGGCGACCTCGGCTGTGACGGATCTCTTGTCTTCGGGGTCGAGGGCGGTGATCGCGATCGGTGCGTGGTCGACGAGCGCTGCCTCCAGCCCGAGGACTCGTCGTGCGACCCGCCTGCCGTGGCCTGGCAGCCGTGCGTCCCTGCGGCCCGCGCCGGTGGCGGCACCCTCGGGGACGATCAGGTCGACCGGGATCGTGATCGCCTCGCCCGCTAGGTTTGCTGCGGCGAGCCAGATGCCGGGCTCGGCGCTGAGCGTGAAGTGCGCGGCGAGCATCGCCGCTTCGAGCGTGGGCGAGTCCGCGAGCTTTGAGGGGTCGAGCGCGAGATCACCGTCGCTTGTGTATGGCGCGACCGCGATCTCCGCCTCCCCGGTGTGCAGGTAGATCGCCTGGGCGCCGGCGACGATCACGCTCACGCCGTGGGGGGCGAGCGTGGTGAGCGCGTCGAGCAGCACCCGGCGCGCCTGCACATACAGCGGGTCGACGGGTGTGGGTGGCGTGGGGTTCGCGGGCACGACGCTACCTCGCGTGCTGTGGGAGGCGGTCGAGCGAGTCATACCTCCATGCGGGCTCGTTGGCCTGCATCCACTCCAGCAGGGCCTCTCCCTCGGCGGGCATGCGCCCGGTGCCGGTGAGGCAGTCGACCGCCACCTGTGAGACGGCGGCGTATCGCAGGCCGTCCTCCTCCTCGGTGGCGCGCTCCCACACGACCGGGTCGAACGGCGCGAGCAGGATCACGTTCGCGCCCTCCTCCGCGGGCAGCAGCCCCAGCTCTTTGGCGATCGCCGCCGGCTGCTCGCAGTAGACGAGCAGCAGCGAGGGAGCAGCGATGGGCGCGAGGCGCGCGGCGGCGAAGGACCCCGTGAGCAGCCAGCGGCCCTCGATCGAGGCGCCGGTGAGACGCCCGAGGGCCTCACCAGCCCCGTTCGCCGCCAGGAATGCGAACGCGTCGTTGGCGCGCAGCACGTCATAGCTCTCGCTCCAGCGACGCAGCAGCGCAGGGAACTCGACGGACTCGACGGCGCCCCGGCGCGCGCGCTCGATCAGCGCCTCGCGGTCGAGCGCGTCGAGCAGCCGCGACACGTAGCCCGGCGTCAGGCCCGCGGCGAGCGCAAGCTCGCCGACCCCGTAGGGCGGGCGCACGTCGACAAGAAGACGGATCAGCCGCGCAGCCTTGGGGCCGCGCACCAGCGCCCGGCCGCGCGGCTGGGGCCGCGGGTTGCGCTCCGCGCCCTGCGAGCTGATGAACAGCCCTGGGTTGCTCAAGCTCAGCAACGCGTTGCCCGTGAGATCGATGTAGTTGACCTGCTGCTCGGCCAGCACCTCGCGGGTGCGCGCGCTCAGCCACGGGGCTATCACCAGCACCGACATCGAGGCGAGCAGGCTCCGCACCGTCTGCGCGAGACCGCCGAAGAGGTTCGCCGCTTCACGCGGCTCGAGCGAGGAACGGGCCTCGATGGCGATCGTTCCGATCGCGCCATTCGGGCTGCGGATGTGCAGAGCCGGCTCTCGCCGCTGCGTGCCGTTAGAGCTCACGACGTCCACGCCATGCTCGACCTTCCACCCCTCGGGCAGCCGCTCGGCAAGCCACGCCACGGCGCGGTCCACGACATCAGTTTCCGATATGGGCTCATTTGCGTTCATAGGACAGTCAGTCCAATCTAGCAGAGATTTCCTAAAAAGCTAACTTTGCGGATGACGCAAATGTGTGGGTAGGGAAACATCGGACCCCCAGTCCTGTCGCACTCGGAGAGCGTCGCTGGCCAATCTGCAATTCGAGGGGGGCCTGTCGGGGTGTCACGGCGAGGTGTCTTTGTCGGAGGAGGTGCTGCGGCCTCCTGCTCTCGGACAAAGGAGATGGTCATGAACCAGGTTGAAGGTCTGCTGCGGACGCTGCGGGTCCCGTCGATCCCGACGCTCGCGCTCTACGCGGCCACGTTGGTCGCTGAACTGCCGGTGCTGTTCGCGCGGATGCTGGTCGTGTTCGCCACCGCCGCGCTGGTGCTGTTGTTGAAAGGCGAGTTTCCGCCGAGCGGCGCCGGGGGCTATGCGGAACTGGCCCTGGTCCCGACGGGCTGGGCCGTGTTCGCGCTGATCACCCCGTTCGGCGGCGGCTGGTGGTGGCGCACGAACCTCGGCGGGCGCGAACCCTCAGAGCGCGAGCGCGCCGCCTACCACGACGCGATCAAGCTCCTCGCCGCCCACAGCAGCCTCCCGCTACGACTGCCGAGCACGTGGTTCGTGCTGGACGACACGCGGCCCGACGCCGCGGTGTGCGGGGACGCGCTGATGCTCTCCCGCGGCCTGTTCGAGACGGAGTACCTGCCGGCGGTGCTCGCGCACGAGCTCGGACACCTCGCCAGCAGCGACGGGAAGCTGACCGCCGCGATCAACCGTCTCATCATCAACCCACTCCCAAGCCTGCGCGAAAAGAAGCAACGGCAGGGGAACGTGCTCGTGCTCGGCGGCGACCGGCTGCTGTTGACGGTCACGCTCGTCGGCGTGCTGCTGTGGACGGCACGGTGGGTGGTCCGCTTCGCCCGCGGCGGCCTCGGGCTGCGGCTGCTCGCGCCGGCGTGGGGCGGCTACTGGCGCGAGCGCGAGTACACCGCCGACCAGCACGCCGCACTGCTCGGCCAGGCCGACGAGCTCGCGGACTTCCTAGAGCTGCACGCCCTCATCCACGACCAGCCCGTCCCCTTCATCTGGCTCACCGAACACACCCACCCACCGACAGAGCTGCGCATCGACCGGCTACGCAAAACCAGCCCCGCCGCCACGCCAACGCCACCACAACCAGCCGGACGCCACAACCCCAACCCCGACCTGGCCGTATGACGAGCGCCCCTGACCGGGGAGACCCGGTTGCGTCGTGCTTCGCACAGCCCCGCCGGCGCCGGCCACCACAGCCAGCTTTGCCAGTAGCTCCGGGGGCGGAACCCGTCAAGGCCGCCCCTGCGGGGCCGCCTACGGCGGGGCCTAACGGCCCGACCTTGACAGAACCCACCCCCTCCGCTGAACAGTCACTCAGGTCGGCAGGGAAAACCCTGCCGACCAGACGGCAACAACCCACCTTGGAGATTCGATGCGAAGCCTGAACGGCACCCCTCAACCCCCTGCCGGGCGCCTGCGCTCGACCGCCGCCCGGCTGCTGCACCGACGCAGCGCGACCGAGACCGCCGGCTTCACGGCGCTGATCGACGCCAAGGCCGCCAGCAAGCTCCTCGCCGTACCCCACACCTGGCTGCTCGCGCAAGCACGCGCCGGCGCCATCCCCCACCACCGCCTCGGCCACTACGTCCGCTTCAACCCCAATGAGCTACACAACTGGCTCACCGAGAACCGCATCACACCCGACCCGATGCGGCACGGCCCGAGAGGAGGGCGACCCTGATGCCCTCCAACCTGCCAGAGAGTCGAATCAGCGGGTGCGTGATCCTGCGCAAGGGCTCGCGGGGCGCCGTGTACTACCTCAAGTACCGGCTCGCAGACGGCCGTCAGGTCAAACGCCGGCTCGGGAAGGCATGGACGCAGCGAGGGCGCGCGCCCGCCGGCTACTACACCCCGCGCACCGCGGACGACGCCCTGCAGGCCATCCTCACCGACGCACGCAGAGGCACGCTCGTGGGCATGACGACCATCGATGCGAAGTTCGCCGACGCCTCGGCCGAGTGGCTGCGTTACGTGCAGCACGACCGCGACGTTAAGCCCAGCACCCTCTCCGACTACCGCCACATGGTCGCGCGCCTGGACCGGACCTTCGGCGTGGTGCCGCTGGAGCGGATCGGCCCCGAGGAGATCGAACGCTGGCGGGCCGGGCTCTCCTGCTCGAACCGGACCGCACAGAAGTACCTGATCGTCCTGAACGGGATCTTCAAGCGAGCTATGAAGGTCTACAAGCTGGCCGCCAACCCGATGGCACTGGTCGAGCGCCCGCGTGTGAGGCACGCGAGCGACATCGACGTGCTGACGGCCGCGGAGGTCCGGGCACTCGTGCGGGCGACGCCCGCCGAGATTCACAGGGCGCTGTTCCTGACGGCCGCCTTCACGGGGCTGCGCATGGGCGAGCTGCTGGCGCTGCGCTGGGGCGAGGTCGATTTCGCCGCCGCGACGATCCGCGTCGTGCGCAGCTTCACAACCGGCGGCGAGAGCAGCCCCAAGTCCGGCAAGCCGCGATCGGTGCCGATGGTCGAGGAGGTCGCGTCGGCGCTCGCGCGTCTCGGCCAACGCGACCACTTCACCGGCGAGAAAGACCTGGTTTTCGCGGGAGCAGCCGGTGGGCACCTGGACTCCAAAGAGGTTCGAGCCATCTACAAGGCGGCGCTCGCCAGCGCGGGACTGCGCGAGCTGCGCTTCCACGACCTGCGCCACACCTTCGGCACGCGCGCCGTCAAGAAGGCCGAGTCGATCCTGGAGCTCAAGGAGTGGATGGGCCACGCCAACGTCCAGACGACGATGCGCTACCTGCACTACAGGTCGAACGCCGGCGCCGCGCAGCGGCTCGGCGAGGCGTTCAGCGACGAGCCGCCGGAGGGCGAACAGCCGCTCGCCGCAGCGTCCCTCGGCCCCGACGACCGCCCCAGCTTGGTACCCAACTTGGTACCAAGTTGAGCACTTCTGACGTGATCTGAGATGACCTCACCCCCCGAAGAACAAGGGATCATCGCTCGGATGAGCCGCATTGGCCCCACTTTTAATCCGGTGGGGCGGGTTCGAGTCCCGCACGGGGCACTCAGATTGGTTCGGTGCCCTCATTGAGGATCGTGAGGTACTCGTCGTAGACGTAGAGCTTCCCGCGCCGGCGTCCGGTCGCCTCCTGGAGGATCCCAGCGTGCTCGAGGCGGTCGATGGCGGCGTACACGGGAGGGGCCGTGAGGCCCAGTTCGCGGGCGGCGAAGCGCGCTCCGATCACTACCGATCTGGTGGCCAGATCGTGCACGCGGTGCGCTGTGGCGGCTCCGCGCCCGAAGTCGTGGATCTTCTGGCGGTCCGCCTCGACCATCGCAACTATGCGCTGCGTCGTCTGGGTGGTCGATTCGGCGACCTCCGCCACTCCTTCGAGGAAGAACCGCACCCAGCCCTCCCAGTCGCCGTCGATCCGCACCGCCTGGAGGTGGTTGTAGTAGGCGTCCCGGTTGCGCTTGAAATAGAGGCTGAGGTAGAGCAGCGGACGGCTGAGCACCGCCTCCGAGCAGAGAAGCATCGTGATCAGCAGACGTCCCACTCTGCCGTTGCCGTCCAGAAACGGGTGGATCGTCTCGAACTGGGCGTGCGCGAGCGCCGCCTTGACAAGCACCGGAGTGGCCCGCGGTTCGTCGTGGATGAAGCGCTCGAGCGCCGACATCGCCTGCACGACCTCCTGCCAGGGAGGTGGCACGAACCGGGCCTGGCCCGGCCGACTCCCGCCGAGCCAGTTCTGCGTGCGTCGGAACTCGCCAGGGTTTTTGTCTGAGCCACGGCCGCTCTGCAGGAGCCGTTTGTGCACATCGCGCAGCAGCCGCGCGCTCAATGGCGGCGCCCCCGGTCGGGCTATCTCTTCGAGGCCGTGATTCAGCGCGTCTATGTAGTTGGCGGTTTCGCGTGCGTCCTCGCGCAGCACGCCCGGCGCGGCGTCGTGCTCGAACAGCAGCAGGTCCGAAAGGGACGACTCGGTGCCCTCGATCTGCGACGACAGCACCGCCTCCTTGCGCACGAAGGTGTAGATGAACTGGTCTGGGTCCGGGAGCAGCAGCGTGATGCCGTCGAGTCGCCCGAGGGCCTGGTTGGTGCGGTCGAGTAGCGTCTGCATCTCAGCGTCGATCCGCAGCGGTGGCTGCGGAGGCAGTGGGTTCGGGTGGAACGCCCAGTAGCCGTCCGGCCCCTCCTGGGCCAGTCGAAACTCGCCGCTGCGCGAACTCGAGCGCGGCTGCACAGGAGCAGATGGTTTGCGATCGTTTACCACGTCCCCATCTTACTAAGCGCTCAGGCGATAACGCTTACTAAGCATCAACGGATACGGCGACGCCTATGACAGCTGTGCGCAAGACGCCAGGCACCTCGATGCTCCGGCGATGCAGGGTCAAGCGCCACGTCTGCAGCCACCACTACTTGAACGTTGGAAACATGCGACGGCGGTGTGATCCAATATTTAAGGTCTTCACGGGCGGGACGACACATACGCCATGCGGCGTTTCGCACTTGTGGGGCTGGTGGCATCGCTGCTGCTGGGCGCGGCGGGCATCTTCCAGGCGGGCGAAACGGTGCAGCTGCGTCGCGCCTACCAGGAACGCGCGCTGCAGTCCTCGGTGGGCAACGAGATCGCGCTGATCTCGGGCTACGAGCACCAGACCTCGGCGACGCTGGCGGTGATGCTGGCGGACCCGGCGCTGCGCCAGCTGCTGGCGGGCGGCGGCCTGACGCGGGCGGCGCGCAGCATGGACGTGCGGGCGGCGAGGGCGAGCCTGGCGACGATCCGGCGCTCCTCGCCGGTGCCGATGACGGCGGCGTGCCTGGACGACGCGCGCGGGGCGCAGCTGGCGTGTGCGCCGGCGCACGGCCCGGTGAGCTTTCCGCGGTGGCTGAACCGCGGCTTCGTGGCGACGGCGGCCGGCGCGCGCGCGACGGCGACCAGCGGCGTGTTCCTCTCGCCGGTGTCGCAGCGGCCGTCGGTGGCGTTCCTCGAGCCGGTGCGCCTGGGCGCGCGGCTGCTGGGGGTGGTGCACCTGGACGTGGGCCTGATGACGGCGACCGGCTCGAGCCTGCTGGTGCATGCGAGCCCGCACGTGACGATCCAGCTGGGCAGCTACGGGAGCGGGCGCGTGGCGCTGTACGGGCGCATGCGCGCGGCGCGCGCGAGCGTGTCGGAGACGCCGCAGCGGCTGACGGTGCGGGGGCCGAGGCTGGGGTTGCGCCCGCGCCCGGCGCTGCTGGACGGGCGCAGGGCGCTGGTGGCGGCGCTGCCGCTGACGCTGGGACCGGCGCAGCGCCACATCGCGGTGGCGGCGATCGAGACGAGCGCGAACCCGAGCATCGCGAACGTGTGGAGCCCGGGCCTGGTGGTGATGATGGCGATGGCGCTGGTGCTGCTGGCGGGCTCGATCGCGGGCCTGGCGGTCTCCAGCCGCCGCATCGCGCGCGAGCTGCTGAGCGACCCGCTGACCGGCCTGGGCAACCGGCGCGCGCTGCTCGAGGAGCTGCCGCGGGCGTGCGAGCGCGCGAGCTGGCAGCGGCCGGCGCACCTGTGGTTCTTCGACCTGAACGGCTTCAAGAACTACAACGACGCCTTCGGGCACGTGGCGGGGGACGCGCTGCTGGCGCGCCTGGCGAACCGCCTGCGCGAGGCGCTCGCGCGGCACGGCAGCGCCTACCGGCTCGGCGGGGACGAGTTCTGCGCGCTGGTCACGGCCCCGGTGGGCGACCGGCGGGCGCTGTGGGCGGCGGCACGCGAGGCGCTCGGCGAACGTGGCGGCGCGTTCGCGGTGACGTGCGCGGCGGGGGCGGTGGAGATCCCGCGCGAGGCGCGCGAGCCGACGCAGGCGCTGCGGCTGGCCGACCAGCGCATGTACCGCGAGAAGGCGGTGAGCCGCGGCGGCGCGGCGGAGCTGATCACCTCGGTGCTGCACGCGGCGCTGGCCCAGCGCCACCCGGACCTGGGCGAGCACTGCGACGACGTGGCCGGGGACGTGGAGCTGCTGGCGCGCACGATCGGCCTGGACGAGGAGGCGATCGGCCTGATCATCAAGGCGGGCGACCTGCACGACGTGGGCAAGCTGGGCATCCCCGACGAGATCATCGCCAAGCCGGGCGCGCTGAGCGAGCAGGAGTGGGAGTTCATGCGCCAGCACACGGTGATGGGCGAGCAGATCATCGCGGCGGCGGGGCCGTCGCTGGAGCGCATCGGCCCGCTGGTGCGCGCGAGCCACGAGCGCTGGGACGGCAAGGGCTACCCGGACGGCCTGGCGGGCGAGGAGATCCCGCTGGGCGCGCGCATCATCACGATCTGCGACTCCTTCCGCGCGATGCTGGACGAGCGCTCCTACAAGCCGGCGATGTCGCTGCAGGACGCGCTGGCGGAGCTGCGCCGCTGCGCGGGCACGCAGTTCGACCCGAACCTGGTGGAGGTGTTCTGCAGGCTGGTCAGCGAGCGCGCGCAGCGAGAGGGGGCCGGCGATGGCGCCACGGACGCGCCTGCTCCAGCTGGCTCGCGAGCGCGATCAACGTGGCCTCATCCCAGGGCGAGCCGACCAGCTGAACGCCGATCGGCAGATCGCGCTCGCTCCAGTGCAGCGGCAGGCTGACGGCGGGCAGGCCGCTGACGTTGCCGAAGGCGGTGAAGGAGACGCTGCGCACGACGTCGAGCACGGGCTGGTCGGGCGCGGCGAGCTGCTGCTCGAGGATGGCGCCGGCGAGCGGCGGCTCGATCGCGGAGGTGGGCGTGAGCAGCACGTCGAAGTCGCGGCCCCAGCGCGCCACCTCGCGGCGGCTGAGCAGCTCGAGCGTGCGCGCGGCGAGCACGTAGTCGTAGGCGCCGAGCTCGCCGGCGCGCCGGCGCTGCACGGCGATGTGCGCGTCGACGGCGGACCAGTCGACGCCGTCGTAGTCGGCGAGGCCGCCGAGCGTGAGCGCGATGAACGCGGGCGTCATCTCCTCGGAGATGGTGGGCACCTCGACCTCGGCGACGGAGTGGCCGAGCTCCTCCAGCAGCGCGGCGGCGTCGCGCGCGGCCTGCGTGCAGGCCTCGTCGGTGGGGATGCCGAGCGGCGCCTGCGCCATCAGCCCGACGCGCAGCGCGCCGGGGTCGGCGCCGACCTCCTGGGCGAAGGCGCGCGCGGGCGCGGGCGCGTTGTACCAGGCGCACGGGTCCTGCGACGCGGTGGCGTCGAGCACGGCGGCGGCGTCGGCGACGGTGTGCGCGACGACGCCCTCCACGACGGCGCCGAGCCAGCTCTGGGCGAGCCGCGGCACGCGCCCGCGGCTGGGCTTGAGCCCGACCAGGCCGCAGTAGGAGGCGGGGATGCGGATCGAGCCGCCGCCGTCGTTGGCGTGCGCGATGGGGAACATGCCGGAGGCGACGGCGGCCGCGGCGCCGCCGCTGGAGCCGCCGGGCGAGCGCTCGGTGTGCCAAGGGTTGCGGGTGGCGCCGAAGCGGCTGTTCTCGGCGACGGTGAGCACGCCGAACTCGGGCGTGTTGGTGCGCGCGCACAGCACGAAGCCGGCGCGGCGCAGCGCGTCGACGACCAGCTCGCTCTCCGCGCTGGGCCCCGCGGGCGCGCCGTTGGAGCCGTAGGTGACGGGCCAGCCGGCGACGGGCGTGAGGTCCTTGACGGGGATCGGCACGCCGAGGAAGGGCGCGTGCTCGGCGCCCGGCGAGGACGCGCCGGCGGCGAGGCGCCGGTCGGCCTCGGCGGCGGCCGCGCGGGCGTCCTCGTCGTTGCGCCACACGATCGCGTTCAGCTGCGGGTCGAGCGCGTCGACGGCGGCCAGGCAGGCGTCGAGCAGCTCCACGGCGGAGAGCTCGCGCGCGCGCAGCGCGGCGGCGAGCTCGAGCGCGGAGGAGGAGGGGCCGAGCGACATCGCGCCGCCGACCCTACCAGTCCGTCTGGCCGCGCGGCCAGGCCCGCGGCTACTCGGCGTAGCTGAACTCGACGATGGCGACGGCGAGCATGGCGAGGCCGAGCAGCGCGACGACGGCGGCCTCGAACGGGCCGGGCAGGTGCCAGCCCCACCAGGTGACGCCGGGGTCGAGCGCGTGCCGGGCGGCGTCGCTCATGTGCACGTGTTCGAAGACGATGCGGCGCATGGGGTCGACGGCGTAGGTGAGCGGGTCGAGGCGATTGAGGATCTCCAGCCAGCGCGGCAGGTGGGAGACGGGGAAGAGCGCGCCGGAGATGAAGTACATGGGCAGGATGACCATCTGCGTGAGCGCCATGAAGGACTGCACCTGGGTGATGCGGGCGGCGACCATGACGCCGAAGGCGGTGATGGAGAAGGCCACCAGCAGCTGCAGCGCGAACACCTCGATGATGAGCACGGCGTTGTAGGGCACGCCGACGAGCCCGGCGAGGCAGAGCACGATGACGCCCTGGAAGCCGGCGACGGTGGCGCCGCCGAGGCACTTGCCGACGACCAGCGAGCTGCGGCGCACGGGCGCGACCATCATCTCGCGCAGGAAGCCGAACTCGCGGTCCCAGACGAGCGAGGCGGCGGAGAACATGGCGATGAGCATGACGGCCATGCAGAGCACGCCGGGGTAGACGAAGGTGCGCAGGTTGACGCCGTGGGTGCCGTGCGCGGCCAGGCGCGAGAGCCCGGTGCCGAGCACGAACAGGAACAGGAAGGGCTGCATCAGCGAGGCGACGATGCGCAGGCGGTCGTGGCTGAAGCGGATCAGCTCGCGCTTCCACACGACCTTGACGGCGCGCAGCTCGCCGCGCAGGCTGCGCGTGGGCACGCGCACGGCGGCGATCTGGTGGCCGGCGCCGGCGGGCGTTTCGGCGCCGGCGGGGGCGCGCTCGCCGGCGGCGGGCGCGGAGCCGGAGGCGGTGGTGGGGGTGCTGGCCATCAGCGCCCCATGATCCTGCCGGCGTTGCGGCGTTCGAGGTTGGAGCCGGACTCGGCGTCGCGGATGGTGGTGCCGGTGTAGGACATGAAGACGTCGTCGAGCGAGGGGCGGGCGACGCTGACGGAGCGGATGGGCACCTCGAGCTCGGCGAACAGGCGCGGCACGAACTGCTCGCCTCCGGGCACGCCGAAGGTGACCTGGTCCTCGGCGACGGTGGCCTCGACGCCGAAGCGCGCGCGCAGCGCGGCGATGGCGGCCTGGTCGTCGTCGGTCTGGATCTGCACGCGGTCCCTGCCGACGCTGGCCTTGAGCGCCTGGGGCGTGTCGAGCACGATGATCTGGCCCTGGTCCATGATGGCGATGCGGTCGCAGTACTCGGCCTCGTCCATGTAGTGCGTGGTCATGAAGATGGTGATGTCCTCGCGCGACTTGAGCTCGCGGATGTAGCGCCAGATGGAGCTGCGCGTCTGCGGGTCGAGGCCGACGGTGGGCTCGTCGAGGAACAGCACGCGCGGGGAGTGCAGCAGCCCGCGCGCGATCTCGAGGCGGCGTTTCATGCCGCCGGAGTAGGTGTTGGCGAGGCTGGAGCGCCGCTCCCACAGGCCGACCATGTCCATCACCTGGTGCATGCGCTCGCCGACGAGCTCGCGCGGCACGCCGTAGAGCTCGGCATGCAGGCGCAGGTTCTGCTCGGCGGTGAGGTAGCCGTCGAGCGTGGTCTCCTGGAACACCAGCCCGATGTTGCGGCGGACCTCGTCACGCTGGGTGAAGATGTCGTAGCCGGCCACGAACGCCTCGCCGCCGCTGGGCTTGACGAGCGTGCAGAGCATGTTGATGGTGGTGGACTTGCCGGCGCCGTTGGGCCCGAGGAAGCCGAAGATCTCGCCGGCGGCGACCTCGAAGTCGATGCCGCGCACCGCTTCGAGCTCGCCGTAGCGCTTGGTCAGCCCCCTCACCGCGACCGCCGGCGCGGCGCCGGCGTGCAGCTCGCCGGGCGCCGCGGTTTCGACGGGTGTGGTCGCTGGCTCGGTCAACTTTCCTCGTCAACCGTACCGGCATCGCCTCCCTGGCGGCCCTTCTGCTCGCCGGGCTCGCCGTCGGCGAGGATGCGGTAGAGGTCGCGCCGGGTGCCGGCGAGCACCTCGCGAGCCCGCTCGAGCTGGCCGGGGCTGCCGGTCTTCAGGACCTGCACGAAGGCGCCGGCGACCTCGCGCATGAGCGCGGCGAGCTGGTGGAACTCGTCGCCGAGGTCCTGCTGCTCCCACGGCGCCGGGCGCTCGCTGTCGCGCTCCTGCACGAGCTTGCGCCCGTCGTCGGTGAGCGCGAACAGCTTCTGGCCGTCGTGCTGCTCGGTGCGGATCAGGCCCTCGTCCTCGAGCTGCTGCAGGGCGGGGTAGACGGAGCCGGGGCTCGGGTTCCACATGCCGCCGCTGCGCTCCTGCACCTCCTGCATGATCTGGTAGCCGTTGCGCGGCTGCTCGGCCAGCAGCAGCAGCGCGGCCGTGCGGATGTCGCCGCGCCGGGCCCGGCGACCGCGCCTGCGCGCGCCGGCGCCGAAGCCGAAGCCGATGCCGCCGAACTCGCCGCGCGGGCCGTAGGCGATGCCGCGCTCACGGCCTGCGCCGTGGCGCGGCCGGCAGCCCGGTCCCGTTGAGTAAATGCCACTTGTAAACATATCGCTTCCTATCGTGAGCTATCTAAGTGCTAACACGATATATCGTTTTTAGGGGGATGTCAAGTGGCTCGCCGCGCGGGCGGCGGATCGCGGCTGGGCGTGGCGGGCGTACGGCGACGCGGCGGTGGCCGTGGCCCGGCCCGCGCTGCAGGCGGCACACGGCGGGTGCGCCGTGGGCCGTAGGCGTGATCGAGGCGGCCGCACCGCCGGCGGCTCAGGGCTGGTCGCGGCAGCTAGGCGGCGAAGCGCTGTGCGGAGCGGGCGCGCGCCTTGGCGGCCTCGAGCTCGCGGTTCTTGGGCGGCGCGCTGGTGACGAGCTCGCCGAGCAGACGGGTGGAGACCGCGGCGACCTCCTCGACGGCTCGCTCGAACGCCTCGGCGTTGGCCTGCGAGGGCTTGGTGAAGCCGCTGATCTTGCGCACGTACTGGAGCGCGGAGGCGCGGATCTCCTCATCGCTGGCGGGCGGCTCGAAGTTGTGGAGGTTGCGGATGTTTCGGCACATGCCGCGATCGTACACCCCCTGTTGGAGACACCGATGCCGGACGTGGTGATGCGGGGGGACGGCCCTGCCGCGAGATCGGCTGCCGGTGGCCGAAATTCATGTGTTCGAAATCCAGCGACGTATGCTGCGGGCTCGTCCAAATCGAACACGGGGGGTGCATGATGGGGTGTGAGGCGCAGTCGTGGGAGCCGGAGGTATACGAGTTCTATGGCGATGGCAACACCGTCCTCGAGAAGCTGAACAAAATCGACATGGATCTGCCGCACCGGCGGCTGTATCTCTTTTCGCTCGAGACGCCGGACAGCGCCGAGCTGCGGGTATTCGAGAAGGAAGACGACGAGAAGGTCTCGGTGGACATCTGGGAGGACGGCGATCTGGGGGATCTGCGCGAACGCATTCACGACGCGATCCTCGCCAACCGCGGCGTGGCCTGCGTGGGCGAGCAGACCAGGGCGCTCGTGGCGGGCGCGGTGGAGGCGAGGCGCGAGGCCGGCATCCCGCGCCCGGTGTCCCCCTATGCCGCCTTCGCGCACTCGCTCCAGCGCCACGGCGACGAGTTCGTCCGCGCCGCGGTGTTCCTCATGTGCTGAGTGGACGCCTGCGCGAGCGAGCGGGCACGCCTGCGCTCGGAGGGCCCGGCGCTCAGTGGCGGAAGTGGCGGCGGGCGGTGGCCACCATGGCGGCGCCGGCGGCGTCGACGGCCTGCACGGTGAGCTCGTCGCGCACGGAGCCGCCGGGCTGGATGATCGCGCCGACTCCGGCGTCGAGCGCGACCTGCGCGGCGTCGGGGAAGGGGAAGAAGGCGTCGGAGGCGAGCGCGCAGCCGGCGAGCTGCTCGGGCCGGAACCTGCGCGCCTTCTCCACGGCGATGCGTGAGGCGTCGACGCGGCTCATCTGCCCGGCGCCGACGCCGATCGTGGCGCGGTCCTTGACGAGCACGATCGCGTTGGAGCGCACGTGGCGGCAGACGATCCAGGCGAACAGCATGTCGCGCCACTCCTCCTCGCTGGGCTCGCGGGCGCTCATCGTCTGCATCTGCTCGCGGGTCTCATCCACCACGTCGCGCGTCTGCACGAGCTGGCCGCCGAGCACGGGCTTGGCTTCGAGCTGCTCGCGCCGGCGCGGCCACTCGGCCAGCTCCAGGATGCGCACGTTCTTCTTGGTCTGCAGCGTGTCGAGCGCGGCGGCGTCGTAGCCGGGCGCGAGCAGCACCTCGACGAACTGCTCGCCGAGCTGCTCGGCGCAGGCCGCGTCGAGCGGCCGGTTGACGGCGATGACGCCACCGTAGGCGCTTTCGGGGTCGCAGGCGAAGGCGCGTTCGTAGGCGAGCTGCACGCTGTCGGCGACGGCGCAGCCGCAGGGGTTGTTGTGCTTGACGATCGCGCAGGCGGGCTGCGAGAACTCCTCCACCAGCTCGCGCGCGGCGGCGAGGTCGAGCAGGTTGTTGAACGAGAGCTCCTTGCCGTGCAGCTGCTCGACCCCTGCGAGCAGGTGGGTGGGCGCGCCGGCGCGGGCGTAGAAGGCGGCCTGCTGGTGGGGGTTCTCGCCGTAGCGCAGGTCCATCACCTTCTCGTAGGCCTCGCGCCGGCTGGCGGGGAAGCCCTCGGGCGCGCTGCGCGCGGCGAACCAGCTGGCGATGGCGGCGTCGTAGCGGGCGGTGGTGGCGAAGGCCTTGCCGGCCAGCTCGGTGCGGGTGGCGAGCGACAGCATGCCGCCCGACTCGCGCAGCTCGGCGAGCACGCGCCCGTAGTCGGCGGGGTCCACCAGCACCGCGGCGAAGGCGCTGTTCTTGGCGGCGGCGCGGATCATGGTGGGGCCGCCGATGTCGATGTTCTCCACGATCTCTGCCTCGCCGGCGTCGCCGCGGGCGAGCGTCTGCTCGAAGGGGTAGAGGTTGACGCACACCAGGTCGACCTGCTCGATGCCCTGCTCGGCGGCGGCCCGCAGGTGCTCCTGCTCGTCGCGCAGCGCGAGCAGCCCGGCGTACAGCCGCGGGTGCAGCGTCTTCACGCGCCCGTCCATCATCTCCGGGAAGCCGGTGAAGTCCTCGATCGAGCGCACCGCCACGCCGCCGCCGGCGAGCTCGCGCGCGGTGCCGCCGGTGGAGACGATCTCGACCTCAAGCTCGGCGAGCCCGCGGGCGAGCTCGACGACGCCGCGCTTGTCGGACACCGACAGCAGCGCCCTGCGCACGCGCACCTCGCCGGGCGCGGCCCGCTCGATCCCGCCCTTCAGCTCGCCCTTCACGGCCACCCTCAGAGCCTATCCACGATCGTCCTGCGCGGGTTCTCGGGATCGGCGCGCACGGCGCCCTGCGCCAGCAGCGCCACCGCTTCCGGCAGCAGCTCGTGCTCGAGCGGGCGCAGCGCCGCCAGCACCGTCTCGGGATCGCCAGCCTCGGGCAGCTCCACGGCGCGCTGCAGGATCACCGCGCCGGAGTCCACGCCGGCGTCGACGAAGTGCACCGTGACGCCGAACACCTTCACGCCGTAGGCGAGCGCCTGCTCGATCGCCCGCAGCCCCGGGAACGCCGGCAGCAGCGAGGGGTGGACGTTGACGACGGCGTCGGGGAAGCGCGCGAGGAACGCCTCGCCGACCAGCTCCATGTAGCCGGCGAGCACCACCAGCCGCGCCCCGTGCTCGCCCAGCCAGTCGGCCAGCGCGCGGTCGCGCGCGACGCGGTCGGGGTGCTCGGCGCGGGCGAACACCGCGGTGGGCACGCCGCGCGCGGCGGCGCGCGCGAGCGCCGGCGCGCCGGCGACGCTCGAGGCCACCGCCACCACCTCGGCCTCGCGCCCGTGCACGGTGTCGAGCAGCGCCTGCAGGTTCGTGCCCGTCCCCGACACCAGCACCGCGATGGGAAGCCGCTCGCTCACGCGCGGCGCACGATAGCTGTGCGCAAGCTCACACAAGCGTGCCGGGGCGTGGGCTTCACTGATGGCAGGAGGAGAGGCCTTCCGTCGAGACGAACAGGACAGGCCAAATGCTCACAGCCATCATCATCACCGCCTTGATCGTGGCGGCGCTCGCCTACGCCCTCGGCTCCTCCGGGCACCATGGCGAGCTGATCGTGCGTCGCCCCTACAACAACCGCTACAACGACGCCGCCGGCGCCCGCGAGGACCGGCTCTAGCGCTCCGCGCCGATCAGGGCGTCGGCGTCCGCCTCACCCTCCAGCGCGTACTTGCCGTTCGCCTGCTCGCTGCGCTCCAGCGGGTAGGAGCCGCTGAAGCAGGCGTCGCAGTGCGAGGCGCGGCCCCCCGCCCCGGCGCCGACCGCCTCGTAGACGCCCTCCAGCGACAGGTAGTGCAGCGAGTCGCATCCGAGCTCGGCGGCGACCTGCTCGGTGGTGCGCCCGTGCGCGATCATCTCCTCGCGCGTGGACATATCGATGCCGTAGTGGCAGGGGTGCTTGATGGGCGGCGCGGAGATGCGCATGTGGATCTCCGCGGCGCCGGCGTCGCGCAGCATCTGCACGATCTGGCGGGTGGTGTTGCCGCGCACGATCGAGTCGTCCACCACCACTAGGCGCTTGCCCGCGATCACCTCCGGCAGCGGGTTGAACTTCAGGCGCAGCCCGTGCTTGCGCAGCTCCTGGCCGGGCTGGATGAAGGTGCGCGCCACGTAGCGGTTCTTGACGAAGCCGTCGTCCTGGGGCAGGCCGGCGGCGCGCGCGAGGCCGCGCGCAGCGGGGTTGCCCGAGTCGGGCACCGCGATCACCAGGTCGGCCTCCACCGGCGCCTCGCGCCACAGGATCTCGCCCATGCGCGAGCGCGCCACCTGCAGCACCTGCCCGTTCATGCGCGAGTCGGGGCGGGCGAAGTAGATGTACTCGAACACGCAGAAGGCGCGCCGCGCGCCGGGCGCGACCATGCGGCTCTCGAGGCCCTGCTCGCCCAGCGTGACGAGCTCGCCGGGCCGCACGTCGCGCAGGTGGCGCGCGCCGATGATGTCGAAGGCGCAGCTCTCGCTGGCCACGCAGTGGCGCTGCGCGCCCTCGCGCTCCTCCTCGGAGGCGGGCTCGAGCACGCCGATCGCGAGCGGGCGCAGCCCGTGCGGGTCGCGGAAGGCGAGCACGCGGTCCTTCGTCATCGCCACGATCGAGAAGGCGCCGCGCAGGCGCGGCAGCACCTCGGCGATCGCGTCCTCGATGCGCTCCGCGGGGTGCGTTGCGATCATCGCCGCGATGATCTCCGAGTCGGAGGTGGAGCTGAAGGTCACGCCGCGCTCGAGCAGCTCGGCGTGCAGCTCGAGCGCGTTGATGAGGTTGCCGTTGTGCGCCAGCGCCAGCTCGCGGCGCGAGCCGCCGAGGCCCTCCGAGCGCTGCACCGGCTGCGAGTTCTCCCAGGCGTTGGAGCCGGTGGTGGAGTAGCGCACGTGCCCGATCGCCAGCTCGCCGGCGAGCGTGCGCAGGTCGTTCTCGCTGAACACCTGGCTGACCAGACCCAGCTCGCGGCGGGTCACGATGTGCCCGCCGCGGTCGGCCGCCGCGATACCCGCCGACTCCTGGCCGCGGTGCTGCAGCGCGTACAGCGCGAAGTAGGACAGGCGGGAGACGTCGTGGCCCGGCGCGTACAGGCCGAACACGCCGCACTCCTCGCGCGGATGATCGTCCAGCCGCAGCGCTGCCGACCGGCGTGATGACGGGCGCCGCCCTCCCGGCGGCCTGCGCGCGCTGGTCACCGTCACAAGCTAGCGGCTTTCACGCGAACAGCCCGTCGAGGCCTGCGTGCGCCGCCGCCAGCTCCCCCAGCGCGAGCGCGATCCGCGCCTCGCCGGCGCCCAGCGCCAGCTGCTCGCCGCCCACCTCGCCGATCCGCGCCAGCGCCACGCCGCCGGCGCGCGCGCGCTCGGCCAGCTGCGCCATCGCCCCGGCCGGCGCGCTCAGCACGAAGCCGCCCGGCGCCTCGCCGAACAGCGCCCGCTCCCAGCCGCCGGCGCCGGGTTGCGCCGCCGCGCCGTCGCCCGCTCCCGCGCCGCCGCTCGCCCCCGCGCCGTCCTCCGCCGCCGCGCCGTCGTCCAGCTCCACGCGCGCGCCCACGCCGCCGGCCAGGCAGCACTCCGCCAGCGCCACCGCCAGGCCGCCCTCGGCGATGTCGTGGGCGCTGGCAACCAGGCCGTCGGCCACCGCCCGGCGCACCAGCTGCTGCGCCGCGATCACCGCTGCCAGGCGCGCCGCGTCGATCGCCGGCAGGCCGTCGGGCAGCGGCTCGCCGCGCAGCTTCGCCAGCTCGCTCGCCGGCAGCGCCGGCGCGAACGGGCCGACTAGCGCGATCTCGTCGCCGGCGCGCGCGAAGCCCAGGCGCCCCGCGGCGCGCGCGTCCGGCAGGCGGCCCACCATGCCGATCACCGGCGTGGGGTAGATCGGGCCGGCAGCGCCCTCGTTGTAGAGGGACACGTTGCCGCCCACGATCGGCGCGCGCAGGGCGCGGCAGGCGTCGCCGAGGCCGCGCACCGCCTCGCTCAGCTGCCAGGCGATGTGTGGCTTCTCGGGGTTGCCGAAGTTGAGGTTGTTGGTGGCGCCGAGCGGCTGCGCGCCCGCGCAGGCGAGGTTGGCGGCGCACTCCAGCGCCGCCTCCACCGTGCCCGCGTAGGGGTCCGCCGCCACGCGCCGGCCGTTGCAGTCGATGCTCACCGCCAGCGCCGAGCCGTCGGGCAGCGCCAGCACCGCCGCGTCCGCCTGCTCGGGGCGGCGCACCGTGCGCGACTGCACGATCGAGTCGTAGCGTTCGAACAGCGGCCGGCGCGAGCACAGGTTGGCGCACGACAGCAGCGCCAGCAGCAGCTCCTGCGGCGTCGCGGCGGCCCCGAGCGCCGGCGGCGCCGCGCCGGCCGCGGGCGCGCCCGCGGCGCGCGGCGCGGCTCCGAGCGCGCCCGCCGCGCGCGGCGCCGCGTACACCGGCGCGGCCGGCTTGCGCGGCGCCAGGTCGTACAGCGGGCACTCGTCCACCAGCGCGCGCACCGGCATGTCTCCCACGAGCTCGCCGTCGCGGTACACGCGCATGCGCCCGCCGTCCCCCTCCGGGGACGCTGCGGTCACCGTGCCGATCGCCGCGCAGTTCACCTCCCACTTCTCGCACAGCGCCAGCACCGCCTCGAGCCTCGCGGGCTCCACCACGCACAGCATCCGCTCCTGCGACTCCGACACCATGATCTCGAACGGCTCCATGTCGCCCTCGCGCAGCGGCACGCGCGCCACGTCGAGGTCGATCCCCACCCCGCCCTTGGCGGCCATCTCCGCGGCCGAGGAGGTTAGGCCCGCCGCGCCGAGGTCCTGCAGCGACACGATCAGGCCGCGCTCCAGCAGCTCCAGCGAGCACTCCATCAGCTTCTTCTCCTCGAACGGGTCGCCCACCTGCACGCTGGGGCGCTTGTCCTCGTCCTCGCCGAGCTCCGCCGAGGCCAGCACCGAGGCGCCGCCGATGCCGTCGCGCCCGGTCGATGCGCCGAACAGCACCACCACGTTGCCCGGCCCCGCCGCCGCGCTGCGCACCAGCCGCTCGCGCCGCGCCAGGCCCAGCGCCATCGCGTTCACCAGGCAGTTGCTCTCGTACGGCGCCTCGAAGTACACCTCGCCGCCCACCGTCGGCACGCCGATCGAGTTGCCGTAGTGGCCGATGCCCGACACCGCGCCGTCGAGCAGGTAGCGCGAGCGGGCGGCGGAGGTGGAGCCGGGCGGCGCGGCCTCGCCGCCGCCGGCCGCCGGGGCCGCGCGGGGGCCGCCGCCAGCCGCCGGCGTGGCGCCGTCCTCGAGCTCGCCGAAGCGCAGCGAGTCGAGCACCGCGATCGGGCGCGCGCCGATCGCGAAGATGTCGCGCAGGATGCCGCCCACGCCGGTGGCCGCGCCCTGGAAGGGCTCCACCGCGCTCGGGTGGTTGTGCGACTCCACCTTGAACGCGCACACCAGCCCCCCGCCCACGTCCACCGCGCCCGCGTTCTCGCCGGGGCCCATCACCACGTGCTCGCCCTCCGTCGGCAGCGTGCGCAGCAGCTTCTTCGAGTGCTTGTACGCGCAGTGCTCGCTCCACAGCAGCGAGTACATCGCCAGCTCCACCCGGTTGGGCGCGCCGCCCTGCTTCTCGCACACCAGCTCGTACTCCGCCGCCGTCAGCCCCAGCGCCAGCGCGTCCTCGCGCGTCGGCACGGGCGCGCCCCCCGGCTCGATCGCCAGCCCGCGCGCTCGCGCGCGGTCCCCTGACGATGCGCCCCGCTCGCTCGCGCCGCGCGAGCCCCTCGTATCGACTGTCATACGACCGCCGCCCCCTCGACGGCCATGCGCATCGACTCGAAGATCGCCAGGCCGTCGCGGGAGCCGCCGATCAGCTCGTCCACCGCGTGCTCGGGGTGGGGCATCATCCCGAACACGTTGCCGCGCTCGTTGACCACGCCGGCGATGTCGCGCAGCGAGCCGTTGAAGTTCTCGCCGGCGGCGTAGCGCAGCAGCACCTGCCCGTTCGCCTCGAGCTCGTCGAGCGTGCGCTCCTGCGCGTAGTAGCGCCCCCAGGAGTGCTTGGCGGGGATGCTCAGGCTCGTGCGCCGCGCGCCGGCGCCGCCAGCGTCCGCGCCTGCGTCCTCGCCGGCGTCGCCCGCGCCGCACGCGCACGTGAACGCGCTGTCGGCGCGCACCACCTCGAGGCGCACCTGGCGCGAGGTGAAGCGCAGGTTGGCGTTGCCCAGCAGCGCGCCCGGCAGCAGCCGCGCCTCGCACAGCACCTGGAAGCCGTTGCAGATGCCCAGCACGAGGCCGCCCTCGCGCGCGAACTCGATCACCGACTCCATCGCCGGCGCGAAGCGCGCGATCGCGCCCGCGCGCAGGTAGTCGCCGTAGGAGAACCCGCCCGGCACCACGATCGCCTCGGCGCCCCCCAGGTCGCGCTCCGCGTGCCAGATCAGCTCCGCCTCGCCCACGCGGGCCGCCGCCGCCAGCGCGTCCACCTCGTCGCAGGAGCCGGGGAAGCGCAGCACGCCGAACTTCATGGGGCGAGGATCTCGTATTCCTCCACCAGCGGGTTCGCCAGCAGCTTCTCGCACATCGCCTCCAGCTGCGCCGGGTCCTCCACCTCCAGCTCCACCATCCGCCCCACGCGCACCCCGCTCACGCCCGCGAAGCCGAGCGCCGGCAGCGCTCGCTGCACAGCCTCGCCCTGCGGGTCGAGGATGCCCGCCTTCGGCCGGATCAGCACGCGCGCTCTCACCCCGCGTCGGCGCTCGCGCCCAGGCCGGCCGCGCCGCCGAAGCCGGCCGCGTCCGCCGCTGCGCCGGTGCGCTCCAGCCACGCCTCGAACGGCTCGCCGGTGATGCGCTCGTACGCCTCCACGTAGCGCGCGCGCGTGCCCGCCACCACCTCCTGCGGGATCGCCGGCGCCGGCGGGCGCTTGTCCCAGCCGCTCGCCGAGGCCCAGTCGCGCACGAACTGCTTGTCGAAGCTCGGCTGCCCGTGGCCCACCTCGTAGCCGTCCGCCGGCCAGTAGCGCGAGGAGTCCGGCGTCAGCACCTCGTCGCCCAGCACCAGCTCCGGCTCGCCCTCGCCGCCGCCCTCGCCCGTCTCCGTCGAGGGCAGGCCGAACTCGAACTTGGTGTCGGCCAGGATCACGCCGCGCTCGCGCGCGTGCTCGGCCGCGAACGAGTACAGCTCGATCGAGGCGTCGCGCACCCGCTCCATCAGCTTGCGGTCGCCCACCAGCTCCGCCGCGCGCTCGAAGTCGATCGCCTCGTCGTGGCCCACCTCCGCCTTCGTCGAGGGCGTGAAGATCGGCTCCGGCAGGCGCTCGGACTCGCGCAGCCCCGCCGGCAGCGCGATCCCCGACACCGCGCCGGTCGCCTGGTAGTCCTTCCAGCCCGAGCCGGTGATGTAGCCGCGCACCACGCACTCCACCGGCAGCATCTCCAGGCGGCGCACCACCAGCGCGCGGCCCAGCGCCTCCTCCGGCACGCCGTCCACGGTCGAGACCATGTGGTTGGCCACGATCTCCCTGGTGCGTTCAAACCAGAACACCGACAGCCCCGTCAGCACCTTGCCCTTGTCCGGGATCGGCGTCGGGTGCACCGCGTCGTAGGTCGAGATGCGGTCGCTCGCCACCATCAGCAGCGTCGAGGGGCCGTCCGCCACGCTCTCAAGGTCGTACAGCTCGCGCACCTTGCCGCTGGCTATCAGGCGCAGGTCGGCGAGCGTCGTCACGCGGCGCGATGCTACCAGCGCGCGGGGCGCAGCCGGCGAGTCGCGGCGCCGCCGGCGGCAAGTCGCGGCGCCGCCGGCGCTCAGGCGATCTCGTCGAGGCGCGCCACCACCTCGTCCACGTGGCGCGTGAAGTGGGAGTAGTCGAAGATCGCGTCCAGATCGAGCCCCGCGGCGCGCTCGTCTGTCGCCAGCAGCTCGCGCAGCGGCGTGCCCTCGTCCCACGCGCGCTGGGCCAGCTCCTGGGCGATGCGGTAGGCCCGCTCGCGCGAGCAGCCCTGCTCGACCAGCGCCAGCAGCACGCGCTGGGAGAACAGCGCGCCGTGGGTGAGCTCGAGGTTCGCGCGCATGCGCTCCGCGTCCACCGTCATCTCGCGCGCCAGCCTGATCGCGCTGTGCTGGAGGTAGTCGATCAGGATCGTGCAGTCCGGCAGGATCACGCGCTCCACCGAGGAGTGCGAGATGTCGCGCTCGTGCCACAGCGCCACGTCCTCGAGCGCCGCCTGGGCGTTGCCGCGCAGCACCCGCGCGAGGCCCGAGATCTGCTCGCTCTTGATCGGGTTGCGCTTGTGCGGCATCGCCGAGGAGCCCTTCTGGCCGGCGCGGAAGGGCTCCTGCGCCTCGCGCACCTCCGTGCGCTGCAGGTGGCGCAGCTCGGTGGCGAAGCGCTCGAGTCCCGCCCCCGCCAGCGCGATCGCGCCGAGCAGCTCGGCGTGGCGGTCGCGCGGCACCACCTGCGTGGAGACCGGCTCGCGCGCCAGGCCCAGGCGCGCCAGCACGCGCGCCTCGAACTCGGGGCTCGTGGCCGCGTAGGTGCCCACCGCGCCCGACACCGCGCCCACCGCCACCTGCGCGAACGCGCGCTCCAGGCGCTCGGCGTTGCGATGCGCCTCGAAGGCGAAGCCCGCGAGCTTCAGCCCGAACGTGGTCGGCTCCGCGTGCACCCCGTGGGTGCGCCCCACGCACACGGTGTGGACGTGCTCGCGCGCGCGCGCCGCGAACGCCCCCGTCAGCTCGCGCGCCCCCGCCACGATCACCTCGCCGGCCGCGCGCAGCTGCAGCGCCAGTGCCGTGTCGAGCACGTCCGACGAGGTCAGCCCGAAGTGGATCCAGCGCCCCGCCTCGCCCACCGACGCCGCCAGCACGTCCACGAACGCCGCCAAGTCGTGGTCGGTCACGCGCTCGCGCTCGGCCACCTCGGCCACCGTGAACGCCGCGCCGCGGACCGCCTCGAGCTCGGACTCGCTCGGCCCCTCCGCGCCGAGCAGGCCCGGCAGCTCCGCGCACGCAGCCAGCTCCACCTCACGCCACGCGTCCATGCGCGCCTCCTCCGTCCACAGCGCGCCGAGCTCGGGACGGGTGTAGCGGGCGATCACGCGTCCAGGATCTGCGCCGCCAGGATCGCGGCGTTGCGCGGGTTGTCCAGGCCGACGCAGGCCACCGGCACGCCCGGTGGCATCTGCACGATCGACAGGATCGAGTCGAGGCCGCCCGCCGCCGTCAGGCGCCCCGACAGCGGCACGCCGATCACCGGCAGGTCGGTGTGGGCCGCCACCGCGCCCGGCAGCGCCGCCGAGATGCCCGCGCCGGCGATGATCACGCGCAGGCCCCGCATGCGCGCGTTCTTGGCGTATTCCGCCACCACGTCCGGTTCGCGGTGCGCCGACATCACCCGCAGCTCGTGCAGGATGCCGCGCTCTTCGAGCTCCTTCGCCGCCTTCTCCATCGTCTCCAGGTCGCTCTTGGAGCCCATCACGATGCCCACCCGCGGGCTGTCCACGTCGATGCCTTCGAGCTCGGCCTCCATCTCGGACTCCGCGAGCGGCTCCGGCACCAGCGAGATGCCGGGATTGCCGCCCGGGCGCCCCTCCTGGCCGCTCCCGACCGGGCCGGCCGCCGGCGCGCGCGGCCGGCGGCCGCGGCCGCTAGAGCGAGGCGATGAAGTCATCGACCGGGATCGCCGTGAGCGTCTCGTAGCGGGAGGTGCCGCGCGAGCCGAGCTCGAGCGACACGCGCGCCATCGTGCCCTCGTCCGGCGCCTCCACCACCGAGATGAAGTCCACGTGGCCGAGCGTCGCCCACTGCGCCTTCACCTTGGCGCCCAGCTGCTCGACCTCGTTGTTCACCTCCTTGATTCGCTGCGGGTTGTTCTTGACCGTCTGCACGCCCTCGGGCGTGAGCGTCGTCAGCAGGATGAAGGTGGGCATCGGCGGCGGCTCCTGGCGTGGGCTTGGGCTTGAGGTGCGGCGAGTGCGCTCAGGTGGCGTTCTAGCGGATCGCGCGCGCCGGCGCCAGCCCGGCGGTTTGCGCGTCGCGCCACACCGCTAGCCGACCGACACGCGCAGCAGCACGGTGGCGTCGCCGCCGACCCGCGCCGAGATCGCTCCGCGGGTGGAGCTGACGGCGTGCGTCCACAGGTTGCGCACGCCGTAGGAGCGCGCGCCGGGCATGCCGATCGCGCCCGCGCTGGTGGAGATCGTGAGCGGCGCGGAGCCGCGGTTGAGCAGCGCCACGGCGCGCTGGCCGCCCGCGAGCGGCTTCACCCACACCTGCCCGTCGCCGGCGCTCGACAGCAGCGTGCCCTGCGCCCCGGCTGGGTCCTGGTCGACGGCGAGCACTTCTTCGTCCTGCACGGCGGCGAGGCTGGCGCGGCTGATCTCGAGCAGGTTCTCGCCGATCATCAGCGGCGCCGCCAGCATCGCCCACATGCTCAGCTGGCTGCGGAACTGCGTGGGCGACATGCCCTGGCCGGGGGCGAGGTAGTCGGGGTCGTTCCAGTGCCCCGGCCCCGCCGCCTGCGGCGCCGCCGCGTCGGCGTCGAGGTTGCGCAGCACGTCCTTGAAGGACACGCTGCCGGGCCGGCCCACGTCGGTGTCGGTGCGCCAGCTGTTGCCCACGCTGGGGCCGAACTCGTAGGAGGCGAAGGCCGATTCGTCCAGCAGCGGGCGCCCTTCGCCGTACTCTTCCGGCTGCAGGAAGTTGCAGATCGACAGCAGCATCGGCCGGTGGCCGGAGTCGTGCTCGATCGCTTCGTGGAAGGCGGAGTAGGCCGCCTCGGGATCGAGGCGGTGTTCCTCACCGCCGCAGAAGTCGACCTTGACCGCGTCGAAGCCCCAGGCCGCGAACGTGTCCACGTCCTGCTGGTAGTGCCCGTAGCTGCCCTCGCCGTTGCCGCCGCAGCCGTCGGGGCCGGCGTCGGTGTACAGGCCCACGCGGAAGCCCGCCGCGTGCAGCGTGCGCGTCAGCCACGGCAGGCCGTGCGGCCACTGCTCGGCGCTCACCGTGATCTGCCCGTCCGCGGCGCGCGTGCCGTGCCACCAGCCCACGTCGAGCCACACGTAGCGGTAGCCGCGGCGCTCGAGGCCGAGCGTCACCAGCGCGCTCGCCTGGCGCAGGATCGTGGCCTCGCTGTAGCGCCCGCCCAGCGCGAAGTAGGTGTCCCAGCCCATGTAGGGCGTCGCCGCGAGCACCGCCGCGGCCCGCGCGCGTGCGCGCCCGCCCGCCGTCGGCGAGGCCGCCGAGATCGCGCGCCGCGCGCCGCGTGCGAGCGCGCCGGAGGCGCTCAGCGTGATGCGCTGGTCTGAGAGCTGCGCTTCGATCACGCCGATCACGGTGCCGCGCACCGACACGTCGGCGGCGATCCGCCGGCGCCGTGCGAGCAGCCGCCGCGCGCTCGCGCCGAGGCTCGCCGCGACCGTGCGCTCGCTGCCGCGCGCCAGCCGCAGGCGCGTGGCGGCGAGCGTGCGCGCGCGCCCCCGGCCGGCCGGGGCGCTGAGGCGCACGGCGATAGCGCAGCCCCCGCCGGCTTCGCGCGAGCACACCACCGGCACGTGCAGGCGCCCGCGCCTGAACGTGGCGAGGCCGACGAAGGTCTCGCCGGCGGACGCGGGCGCGCCGCCCATCGGGATCGACACGAACGCGCTCTTGGCGGCGTAGCTGCCGCCGCCGTCGGTGGTGGTGACCTGGCACTGCAGGTGGTGGCCGCTGTCCTGGCCTTTCACCTCGTAGCTCGAGCCGGTGGCGCCGGCGATCGGGATCTGGTCGCGTATCCACGCGTAGGCGATGCGCGCTTCGCTGCCGCCCGAGGTCCCCGGCTGGCAGCTCAGCCGCTGGCCCACCGCCGGCGTGCCGGAGATCGAGGGGTGGGCCACGACCAGCGCCACCTGCGAGGACACCGCGGTGGTGAACTGCCGGTCTTCGCCGGCGCCGGCGCCGCGCGCGCTGGTGGCGCTGAGGCGGTAGTGGTAGGCGCTGTTGGGCGCGAGGCCGCCCACCTGCGCGGTGACTTCCTGCGCGCCGCCGGTCGCGCTCGGCAGCGTGGCGCAGGGGACCGACTGCCCGTAGGCGGCAGTGGGGCCGTATTCGAAGCTGCAGCTGGTGAGCACCGCGCCCTCGGGGTCGAGCCGGCCGGCGAGCGTGGCGGCGGTGGCGCCGACGAGGCTCGGCGCGAGCGTGCCGGCCGACGGCGCGGGCGCGAGCGCGGCGAGCTCCCCGCCGCCGGTGTCGACGGCCACGCACGCGCCCGAGGACAGGCACGAGACGCCGCTCAGCGGCTGCGTGTCAACGGAACTCGAGCTCCATTCCGGGGCCGCCGCGGCCGCGTCCTCGCCGGCCCACGCTTCGCCCCCCTCGCCGGTGGCCACGCACAGGCCCGAGGACGCGCAGGAGACGGCGCCGAGCGGCGCCGCCGACAGCGGCGTGACGTCCCAGCTGGGCCTTGAGGCGAGCGGATCGGCGCTGGCGAGCGCGTCGCCGGCGGCGTCCACGGCCACGCACGCGCCGTCTTCGCCGCACGACACCGCGGTCAGCTGCGCGTAGTCCACGCGCTCGCGCTGCCACGCCCCTTCGCCGCCGCCGGGGTCGCCGCTCCACAGCACGTCGCCGGCGTCGTCCACCGCCACGCACAGCGACGGCGAGCCGCAGGAGACGGCGGTGAGGGCGTGGCCGGGGTCGATCGAGGCGCCCTGCCACGGGCCCGAGCCGGGGCTGGAGCTGGTGAACAGCTCGCCGGCCTGGTCCACGGCGACGCACAGGGTGGCGGCGGGGCAGGACACGGAGCTCAGCGCGGCGCCAGCTTCGAGCGTTCGCGCCGGCCACGCGCCGGAGCGGTCGACGAACGCTTCGCCGGCGTCATCGACCGCCACGCACGGCCCGCCCGGCGCGCAGGAGACGGCGGTGAGCGCGTTGCCGCCCGCGATCGACGCGGCGCTCCACGACGGCGACGCGCCCACGGGGTCGGAGCTGGTCAGCGCGCGCCCGCTCTCGTCGACCGCCACGCACAGCGCTTCGGAGGCGCAGGCGACGCCGCTCGGCACGGCGCCGGGGTCGAAGCTCGCGGGCGCGCTCCAGCTCAGCGCCGGCGACGCGCCGGCGCCGGCGGGCGCGAGCAGCGCGAGCGCGAGCGCCAGCGCCGTCGGCAGCGCCCTGGCGAGTGCCCTGGCTGGTGCTCCGCTGCAGTGGCCGATGCAGCGAAGAACCCCGCGGCCGCCCGCGGGTTGCGCCGAGGCGCGCCTGCAGGGCTGGCACCGCTAGGTTTCGATCGTGACGAGCGTGCCGATGACCGTGTAGGGCCACTCCTCGGCGGCGGCTTCCAGCGGCAGCTCGACGCAGCCGAGGCTCTGCGGCGTGCCGAAGGAGGCGCGGTCGAAGTTGTGCAGGGCGTCGCCGCCGTTGAAGTAGCTGATCCATTTGATCCCCGGGTCTTCGTAGTGCGAGCCGTCGGGGTTGGTGCCGCTCATCGTCCCTTCGGGGATGTGCTCGAACACGGGGAAGGTGCCCAGTTCGGTTTCGGCGCCGCCGATGCCGGTGTTGGCGGGCGAGGTCTCGACCGTGCGCCCGGCGCTCCACAGCGTCATCGTCTCCGGCACTTCGCGGTGCACGTAGACGTAGCTGTAGCCTTCGTGCAGGCGCTTGCCGGCGATCGCGTCGCTCATCAGCTTGCGCCACACGGTCGGCCCGGCGAGGCCGTCGACTTCGAGCCCGTTGTTGTTCTCGAAGCGCATGATCGCGCCCTTGGTGAGGACGTTTTCGCGGCCCACTTCCCACAGCGCCTGCAGCTGGTGCGGCGTGTTGGCGTAGCGCCAGGAGAATGCGCCCGCCGGCGGTTCGACGGCGGCCTGCGCCTCGGCGCCGGCGGTGTGCGCCACGTGCGTGCCGGCGGTGTGCCACACCACCGGCAGGTAGCCCTCCTGCGCGAGCAGCTGCTGCAGGCGCAGCGGCGAGCCGGCAGGCACGACCCATCCGACCTGCGTGGCGCTCTGCAGCCCCCCGCCGCCGGCGGCGGTGACGGCGACCTTGCGCGGCAGCAGCACGTGCAGCTGCGAGCCGAGCGGCGCGCCGTATCCGGAGGGCTTGAACACGAGCGTGTGGCTGTTGACTTCGTGCCAGTGGCCCTCGGTGGCGGGAACCACGCGCGGGCGCGCGCCGCCGAGCGCTTCGGCGACCGTCTTGGAGAACGTGAGGTACAGGGGCGTGGCGGGTTCGATCGAGGAGCCGGCGGCGGGGATCGTGGCCATCACCGCCTTGTGCGACGGCGGGAACCAGCTCACCTGCGTCGGCTTGCCCACCCGCTCCCACGGCCGCGCCGCCGCGGCGATCCTGGTGGCGCCGGTGGCGGGACGGCGCCCGAGCGAGACCGAGCGCGCGCCGCCGGCGCGGCGGCGGTGCGCGAGCTTGCCGCCGGCGCCGTAGGCGACGGCGCTCACCGGTTCGCTGAAGCTGATGCGCACCGGCTCGCCGGGGGCGACCGTCATCCACTGCTCGCGCACCCGCGCCACCGGCGCCTGCACGGTCAGCTGCTCGTCCTTTTCTTCGCCCAGCGCCCAGCCGATCCAGCCGGGACGGCGGACCCTGACGTGCACGGACACGCGCTCGCCCGGCCGCAGCTTCTCCAGCGGCGTCATGCGCCCGTCGTGCACCGACAGCGGCACGCGCCTGCCGTCGGGCGCGAACGCCTCGATCCGCTCCACGCTGCCGCCGAGCGGGCCCACCGACACGCGCGCGAGCGCCGAGGAGTCGCTGGCCAGCGTGACACCGGACAGCGTCAGCGCGGCGATCGCGAGCGCCGCGACCGCCACCACGACGATCAGCGCCACGACCAGCAGCACACGCCTGGCCGGTGACGCTGACGAGACAACTCCGCCGGGCGCGGATTCCATCGCCATTGCTGAAGAATAGGACGAATGCGGACGTGCGTAAGCCGGTTGACGGCGATCGGGACGGCCGCGCCGGGCGCGGCCGGCTAGGCCGTGAGCACGGCCTTGACCCCGCCCGCGAACACGTGCTCGCGCAGCACCGCGGGCGCGTCGTCGAGCGCCGCCACCGTGCTCACCACTGCGCCGGCGTCGAGCGCGCCCGCGCGCATCAGCTCGAGCACGTGCGGCATCAGCGCACGCGTGTGGGGGATGCCGACGTGCAGCGTGACGCGGCGCACGTACATGCGCAGCATCGGCACGCGCACGCGCGCGTGCAGCCCGCCGGAGCTCGTGCAGACGCCGTCGGGGGCGGTGTGCGCGAGCGCGGTGTCGAGACGGTCGACGCTCACGTCCACCACGAGCGGCGCCGGCGGGCGGCCGCGCAGCCCGCGCGGGTGCAGCGCGCCCAGGCCCAGGCGCTCGGCGTGCTCGCGCACGTGCGCGCGCGCGTCCACCAGCGTGACGGTGCGCGCCCCCAGGGCGCGCGCGATCAGGCCCGTGAAGAGCGGCGTGCTGGGGGCGAAGACGACGTTTCGCCGCTGCGCGGCGAGGATCAGCACCTCGGCCTCGGGGTCGCTCGCGAGCACCGCCGGCAGGTGCGGGCCGACGTGCCGGTAGGCGTCGCAGAGGTTGTCGGCGACGCTGGCCGCGGCCACCGGGTCGAGGTCCTGGGGCAGCGCCACCAGCATGGCCTCGGCGAAGGGCACGGCCAGCTCGTCGGAGAAGGCGCCGCCGAAGTGCCCGGTCGCCAGGCCCATCCCGTATGCCGACAACGGCGGCACCGCCAGGCAGCTGCCCGTGCGCCCCGCCAGGCAGGCCGGGCACCTGCCGCAGTTGATCTCGAACGGCACGATCACGCGGTCGCCGGGCTTCACGCTGCTGACGCGCTCGCCCACGGACAGCACCTCGGCGACGCATTCGTGCCCTAGGTGCAGCGGCAGCGCGAGCTGGGTGCGACCGAGCACGAGCGGGCAGTCGATGTCGCAGGTGGAGGAGGCGATCGGGTGCACGACCGCGCCGTCCGGCCCAGGCGGCGCCGGCGCCGGCACCGAGCGCCAGCGCAGGCGGGCGCCGGGGGCTGCGACGAGCGCGCGCATGCGCCGGCGGCTGGGGCGCAGCCGCTGCGAGACGCTGTCCGAGAGCGTGCCGGCGAGCCGCCGCGCGCGCCGGGAGGCGTCGCGTTCGAGCAGCAGCGGCATCGCCGCGGCGGCGCTCGGAGCGAGGAAGCTCGAGTAGTGGCGCAGCCAGCCGTGTGCTCTCGGTCCACTCATTGGATAGTTCGCTCTAGGCGGGACCGTATCGTGCCGGGCCGCCCCGTCGCCGGGGCTGCGCGGGCGCGCCGCCCCCGAGCCGCGCGGCCTGGCGGCGCAGGTAGCGCTGCTCGGGGATCGGCGTGCGGCGGGCTGCGCTGTGCGCGGGTGGCCGGCCGCGCGGGCTCACCGCCGCGAGCGGTTGCGCTCCTCCAGCGCGCCCGCCTGGCGTTCGTTGAACGCGCGCCCCTCGCGCACGAACTCGAGCAGCAGCTCGAGCTGCCCGCGGGTGTAGCGGCGGTACAGGCGCTGTGACTGCGCGACGTGCTCGCCGTAGAAGCCGCTGGCGCGGGCGTGCGCGGCGGGGGCGAGCTCGACGAGCACGCGGCGGCGGTCGGAGGGGTCGCTCACGCGACGGGCGTAGCCGGCGCGTTCGAGGCGGTCGAGCACGCTGGTGATGGCGCCGCTGGTGAGGCCGGTGGCCTCGGCCAGCCGCCCGGCGGGCACCGGACCCTCGCGCTCGAGCACGTCCAGGCAGCGCATGTCGGTGCGGTTGACGCCGAGCGCCTCGGCGACGGCGCTGTCGAAGCGGTCGGTGGCGTTCTGCGAGCGGCGGATCTCGTCGATCAGCTCCTCGAACACCTCCCGCTTATCTCTTGACATGCATACCTCTTAGCATATAAGCTATCTTAGTCATCAAGCAATTTAGGAGGCAAAGCGAATGTCGGAGGCGATCGAGGCGAGCGAGCTCGTCAAGACCTACCCGCCCGACGTGCGGGCGCTCGACGGCCTGAGCCTATCCGTGCGGACGGGCACGATCTTCGCGCTGCTGGGACCCAACGGGGCTGGCAAGTCGACGACGGTGCGCATCCTCACCACGCTCTCGCGCCCGGACGCGGGCGCGGCGCGGGTGGCGGGGGTGGACGTGCTGGCCGACCCCACGGCGGTGCGCAGGGCGATCGGGGTGGTGGCGCAGAAGCACGGGGGCGACCCGGAGGCGACGGCGCGCGAGAACCTGACGCTGCAGGGCGAGTTCCACGGCATCACCGGCCGTGAGCTGCGCGGGCGGGTGCAGGGCTCGCTCGAGCGCTTCGGCCTGGAGCAGGCAGCGAACCGCCTGGTGAAGACCTACTCGGGCGGCATGCAGCGCCGCCTGGACGTGGCGATGGGCCTGCTGCACCGTCCCCAGGTGCTGTTCCTGGACGAGCCCACGACGGGACTCGACCCCGAGGCGCGCGCGGGCATGTGGCGCGAGATCGAGCGGTTGGCGGCGGCGGAGCAGATGACGATCGTGCTCACCACCCACTACCTGGAGGAGGCCGATCGCCTCGCCTCGCAGCTGGCGATCGTGGACCGCGGGAGGGTGGTGGCGGAAGGCTCGCCCGGCGAGCTGAAGGCGGCCCTGCGCGACGGCCCGGATCGCCAGCCCGGCGGGCAGCGCCGCGAGCCCTCGCTCGAAGACGTGTACCTGCACCACACGGGCCGGGCTCTGGAGAACGCCGACGCGGAAGGAGCGGTGCACGCGATATGACACGCCTGAGGCAGACCTGGCAGGTGACGATGAGGGGGGTGCGGGTGCTGGTGCGCCAGCCGGCCTACCTGGGGATCACGCTGACGCAGCCGCTGATCTGGCTGCTGCTGTTCGGCGCGCTGTTCAAAGCGATCGCGAAGATCCCCGGTTTCCACGGGGGCTCCTACATCGACTTCCTGACGCCGGGGATCGTGGTGATGCTGGCGATCAGCTCGGCGGGCTGGACGGGCATGGGCCTGATCGAAGACATCAACGGCGGCGTGATGGACCGCATGCTGGCCTCGCCGGTTTGGCGGGGCGCGCTGAACGCGGGCACGGTGCTGTACGCGGTGATCACGATCGTGATCCAGTCGGCGCTGATCGTGGCGCTGGCGCTGGCGCTGGGCGCCGACTACAGGGGCGGCGTGGGCGGGGTGGCGCTGCTGATCGCGCTGGCGAGCCTGCTGGGGGCGGCGTTCGCGTCGCTGTCGAACGGCCTGGCGGTGCTGGCGCGCCAGCGCGAGACGCTGATCGGCGCGGTCTCGGCGGTGGTGCTGCCGCTGACGTTCCTGTCGAGCGCGCTGATGCAGCAGAGCCTCGTGCCAGGCTGGATCCGCGAGATCGGGAAGTTCAACCCGGTGAACTGGGCGGCGCAGGCAGGGCGCTCGGCGGCGATGGAACACATCGACTGGGGCCTGGTGGGCAGCCGTCTGGCGCTGCTGGCGGCGCTGGCGGTGGCGTGCGGCGTGCTGGCGACGCGGGCGTTCGCGGCCTACCAGCGCTCGCTGTGAGCGCTTAGCAGCGCGGCGGCCCTCTCGAGGCGGTCGTCGCCCCAGAACAGCTCGGCGCCGTCCCCGCCTGCGCGCGGGACGGCGACGGTGGGCACGCCGAGGACGCCGAGCGCGTGGGCGGCGTCGGTGGCCTCGCGCAGCGCCTGCTTGACGGCCGGCTCGCCGGTGGCGGCGCGCACCCGCTCGGGGTCGAGCCCGACGGCGGCGGCGGCGGCGAGCACGTGCTCGGGCAGGCTGAGGTCGCGCCCGCGCACGAAGGCGTCGCGGAAGGCCCGCAGCGCGAACTCGCGTCCACAGCCGCTGGCGCACGCGAACGTGGCGGCGCGCATGGCCATCAGGTAGTTGCCGGGCCAGGGCTCGGGCCAGCGCAGCGGCGCCAGCCCGCGCGAGCGCGCGCGGCGCTCGACCTCCCCGATGCCCTGCCGCCGCGGCTGCTCGCCGGCGAGCGACCAGGAGCTGCGCCCGTTGAGCTTGAACAGCGCGCCGAGCGACAGTGGCTGCCAGGCGACGTCCTCGCCCAGCAGCGCCTCGATGCGCTCGGCGGCGAGGTAGGCGTAGGGCGAGCCGAGGTCGAAGTAGAAGGTGGCCGCCATCGCAGCGCACTCTACACCCGCTAGAATGCTTGCTGGCAAGCAAGTATTTTTATGAGTGGGAGTTCGTATGGCGGGCACGGCGGCGAGCGGCGGAGCGGGGGTGGCGCGGGAAGCGGCGCAGGAGGACGCGAGCGAGCGCCTGCGCGCGGCGATCGGGCGGCTGTCGCGACGGCTGCGCCCGACGGTGGCGGGCTCGGGGCTCACCCCCTCGCAGATCTCGGTGCTGTTCACGGTGGTGCGGCTGGGGCCGGTGGGCCTGTCGGAGCTGGCGGAGCTGGAGAGCCTCAACGCGACGATGCTCTCGCGCATCACGGCGAACTTGTGCGAGGCGGGGTTGATCGTGCGCACGCCCGCACCGGGCGACCGCCGCCAGGCGCTGGTGGCGGCGACGGCGGCGGGCCGGCGCATGCGCAGGCGCATCCAGCGCGAGCGCGCGCGCGCGCTGGAGGAGCGCGTGCAGGAGCTGGACGAGCGCGAGCGCGAGGCGCTGTGGCGGGCGCTGCCGGCGCTGGAGCGCCTGGCGGAGCTGCTGCCGGGCGGCTCCCCCGAGCCGACCGCGCCGGCGCGCGCGGGCTCCGCGCGCGAGCGGCTGGCGGCGCGCCGATGAGGCGCATCCGCGGCATCGGCAGGGTGACGTTCGCGGCGCTGGCGGTGCCGAACTACCGCCGCTACATCGCGGGCCAGTCGGTGTCGCTGGTGGGCACGTGGATGCAGATGGCGGCGCAGTCGTGGCTGGTGCTGAGCCTGACGCGCTCGGCGACGCTGCTGGGCATGGTGGTGGCGCTGCAGACGCTGCCGGTGCTGGTGCTGGGCCCGTACGGGGGCGTGGTGGCGGACCGCGTGGACAAGCGCGCGCTGATGTCGGCGCTGCAGGCGGCGATGGGCGTGCAGGCGCTGATCCTGGGCGCTTTGACGGTGACGGGCGCGGTGCGGGTGTGGGAGATCGGCGCGCTGGCGGCGCTGCTGGGTCTCAACAACGCCTTCGAGAACCCGGCGCGGCAGGCGTTCATGCTGGAGCTGGTGGGGGCGGAGAACCTGCGCAACGCGGTGAGCCTGAACTCGGTGCTGGTGAACGTGGCGCGCGTGATCGGCCCGGCGGCGGCGGGCGTGCTGATCGCGACGGTGGGCGAGGGCGTGTGCTTCTTGGCGAACGCGGCGAGCTTCGCGGCGGTGCTGTGGTCGCTGGCGACGCTGGACCGCGCGGCGATCCGCCCGAGCCCGCCGAGCGGGCGCGGGCCGGGGCAGCTGCGCGAGGGCCTGCGCTACGTGGCGCGCACGCCGGAGCTGGGCGCGCCGCTGGCGATGATGGCGCTGGTGGGGGCGCTGGCGTACGAGTTCCAGGTGACGCTGCCGGTGATGGCGCGCCAGGGCCTGCACGTGGGCGCTGCCGGCTACGGCTTCATGACCGCGGCGATGGGCGTGGGCGCGGTGATCGGCGGGCTGTTCGTGGCGGGCAAGGGCCGCACGGGGCTGCCGACGCTGGTGGCGGCGGCGGGCGCCTTCGCGGTGGTGCTGGCGGCGGCGACGCTGGCGCCGAGCCTCGAGCTGGAGCTGCTGGCGCTGGCGCTGGCGGGCGGTGCGAGCATCTCGTTCATGTCGACGGGCAACTCGACGCTGCAGCTGAACGCGGCGCCGAGCATGCGCGGGCGCGTGATGGCGCTGTGGTTCGTGGCCTTCCAGGGCTCCACGCCGATCGGCGGCCCGATCGTGGGCTGGGTGATGGCGCAGGCGGGCGCGCGCGCCGGCCTGGGCCTCGGCGCGATCACGTGCGTGGCGGCGGCGCTGCTGGGGCTGCTGGTGCTGCGCCGCGTGCAGCCGGGCCCGTTGGGCGCGAGGTTCGCGGCGGGCTCGAGGTAGGGGCGACGTGCGCTCGGGGGGCGAGGACGGCGAGCGCGTGAGCGGGGATCGCGTGGAGGTGCGCTGGTGGCGCTCGCGCGAGGAGCTCGAGGGGGCGTTCGCGGTGCGCGAGCGGGTGTTCGTGGGAGAGCAGGGCGTGCCGGTGCAGGAGGAGCTCGACGAGCTCGACGAGGTGGCCCGCCACGTGGTGGCGCTCGCGCGCGCCGGCCCCGGCGCCCCCGGCGGCGCTCGCGCCCTCCCCGGCCCCGGCGGCGAGGGCGCCGCGCGCGTGATCGGCACGCTGCGCCTGCTGGTGGACGGCGAGCGGGCGAAAATCGGGCGGGTGGCGGTGGAGCGCGAGTGGCGCCGTCGCGGCATCGCCCTGCGCATGCTCGAGCTGGCGATCGCGCAGGCGCGCGCGGACGGCTGCACGCGCGTGCGCCTGGCGGCGCAGACGGCGGCGACGGCGCTGTACGAGCGCGCGGGCTTCGCGGTGGAGTCGGCGGTGTTCGAGGAAGCGGGGATCCCGCACGTGTGGATGGGGCTGCGGCTGTAACCGCGCGCCGGCCGAGTCAGGCCGAGGCGGGCTCGGGCTCGACCTCGATCAGCGGCACGCCGGCGGCGGCGTAGGCGTCGGGGGCGTCGAGCGTCTCGGCCTTCAGCAGCGCCTGGGCGAGGCCCTCGAGCTGGTCGCGACGCTCTTCGAGCAGGCGCGTGACCTCCTGGTGGGCGCTCTCGACGAGCGTGCGCACCTCGTGGTCGACGATGCGCTGGGTCTCCTGGGAGGTCTCGCTGACGCCCGGCAGGAACATGCCCTGGCCCTCCTCGGGCAGCACCGCGATCGGGCCGATCGCCTCGCTCATGCCCCAGCGCCCCACCATCTGGCGGGCGATCTGCGTGAGCTGCTGGATGTCGGACTCGGCGCCGGTGGTGATCTTCCCGTAGACGACCTCCTCGGCGACGCGCCCGCCGAGCGCGACGCGGATCTTGGCCTGCAGCTCTTCCAGCGAGTAGGACACGCGGTCGGAGTCGGGCGTGGAGAGCGTCACGCCGAGCGCCATGCCGCGGGGGATGATCGAGACCTTGCGCACCGGGTCGGCGCCCGAGGTGAGCATCCCGACGAGCGCGTGGCCGGCCTCGTGGTAGGCGGTGCGCTCGCGGTCGGCGGGTTCGAGCACGAGGCCGCGCGGGGCGCCGAGCATGATCTTCTCCAGCGAGTCGGTGAGGTCGGCCATCTTCACCTTCGTGTGCCCGCGCCTGGCGGCCAGCAGCGCGGCCTCGTTGGCGAGGTTGGCGATGTCGGCGCCGACCATGCCCGGCATGCTGGCGGCGAGCGCGTCGAGGTCGACGTCCTCGCCGAGCGGGATCGAGCGCGTGTGCACCATGAGGATCGCCACCCGCCCCTTGCGGTCGGGCGCCTGCACGGTGACGCGCCGGTCGAAGCGCCCGGCGCGCAGCAGCGCGGGGTCGAGCACGTCGGGGCGGTTGGTGGCGGCCAGCACGATCACGGCCTCGGAGGACTCGAAGCCGTCGATCTCGGTGAGGATCTGGTCGAGCGTCTGCTCGCGCTCGTCGTTGGCGCCGGTGACCGACACCTGGCCCTGGCGCGAGCGCCCGATCGCGTCGAGCTCGTCGATGAAGATGATCGCGGGCGCGGCCTCCTTGGCCTTGGCGAACAGGTCGCGCACGCGCGAGGCGCCGACGCCGACGATCGCCTCGATGAACTCCGAGGCGGAGATCGAGAAGAAGGCGGCGTGGGCCTCGCCGGCGACGGCGCGCGCGAGCAGCGTCTTGCCGGTGCCGGGCGCGCCCGACAGCAGCACGCCGTGGGGCATGCGCCCGCCGAGGCTGCTGTAGCGGTCGGGGTTGCGCAGAAAGTCGACGATCTCAGAGAGTTCCGCCTTGGCCTCGTCGATGCCGGCGACGTCGTCGAAGGTGACGCGGATCTTTTCCGGGTCCACCCGCCGCGCCTGGGATTTGCCGAAGGCGCCCAGCGCGCTCATGCCCCCGCCGCCGGCGGCGGCGCGTTTGAAGATCAGGATGAAGATCCCCACGATCAGCAGCGTGGGCCCGAAGCCGAGCAGCAGCTCGACCAGCAGCGAGGTGCTCTTGCTGGTCGATTCGGCGTTGATCTTGACGCCCTTCTGTGCCAGCAGCGCCGACAGCTGGCTGCCGTTCCAGAAGGTCGGCACCTCGGTGGCGAACAGCTTCGTGGGCTTGGCCTTCTTGTCGCTCGCGGGGTAGCGCTGCTTGCTCTTGAACTTGCCCTGGATCGTGTCCCCCTTGGACGCGATCGAGCTGACCTGCCCGGCCCTGACGTGTTCGAGGAAGTAGGGGCTGAAGGGCACGGTGACGCGTTCTTCGCCGGTGGAGGGCTGGAAGAACAGGACGGACAGCCAGTTGAGCGCGATCAGCGCGATCACGAAGTACCAGAAGCCGCGCATGCGGTGCGGCGGCGGGCCGGGGTTGGCGTGTTCGGGCATGCCACGGCCGTCGGGGGCGGGCGAGACCTGCCAGCCGCGCTTGTCGCGCGGCAGCGGCGGATGCGCTTCGGAGCGCTCGCCCCCGGACCCCCCGGATCGCTCGGACCCGGTCGCGGCCGTGGCCGACCCGATTGGCGTTTCATCCGGCACGCAGCCAATGCTACGCCGTACGATCGCCCCCTACGATCGAAGGAGAGAGCGATGTTCAAGAACGTGCTGGTGGGAGTGGACGGCCGCAGCTACGGGCGCGACGCGATCGCGCTGGCCTCGCAGCTGGCACGGGCGGACGGGGCGCTGACGCTCGCGCACGTGCACGCCGGCGAGCTGGCGCTCATGCACGCGATCGCGCCGGGCGTGCTCGAGGAGGAGGCGGCGGCCTCGAAGAAGCTGCTCGAGGACGAGCGCGCGGCGGCCGGCGTGCAGGCCGGGCTGGTGAGCGTGGTGGCGGCGTCGCCCGGCGCGGGCCTGCACCGGCAGGCCGAAGAGCAGGGCGCCGACCTGCTGGTGGTGGGCTCCTGCTCGCGCAGCGCGCTCGGCCGCGTGACGCTGGGCGACGACACGCGCGCAGCGCTCAACGGCGCGCCCTGCGCGGTGGCGGTGGCGGCGCGCGGCTACGCCTCGCTGCCGAAGCCGATCGCGACGGTGGGCGTGGCCTGGAACGGCTCGCCGGAGGCCGAGCACGCGCTGGCGGTGGCCAAGCAGGTGGCGCAGGACACGCACGCGCGCGTGCACGCGCTGGAGGTGGTGACGATCCCCAGCTACGCGTTCACCGGTCTGGTGGCGCCGGGCATGGGCGACAGCATCGAGCGCATGCTGGCGGACGCGAACGAGCGCATGGGCGCCCTGGCGGACGTGCAGGGCAGGGCCGTGTACGGGCTGGCGGGCGAGGAGCTGGCGGCCTTCGGCGACGAGGTGGACCTGCTGGTGGTGGGCTCGCGCGGCTACGGCCCGGTCAAGCGGCTCATGCTGGGCAGCACCTCGGAGTACCTCGAGCGCCACGCGCGCTGCTCGCTGCTGGTGCTGCCGCGCCTGCCCGCGCACGAGGCCGCGCGGCCCGCGGCCGCCTGACGGGCAGGGCGGCTGCATCCGCGCCGCCGGGCCGCCGGGGCGGGGCTTCAGACGGTCATCGCGTCGAGCTCGCCGCGGCGCGCCGCCTCGGCCTGCATGCGGCTGTCGCGCGAGGAGATCAGGACGCTGGTCAAGAGCGCGCCGAGGACCGCGAACCCCGCGCCGACGAGAAATGCGCGGTCGAACCCCTTGGTGAGCGCGACCGTGGTGCTGTGCCCGCCTGCGCCCAGCAGGCTCTGGGTGCGGCTGTTGGCGATCGTGGCGAGGATCGCCAGGCCGAGCGCCCCCCCGACTTGCTGGGCGGTGTTGATCAGCCCCGAGGCGAGGCCCGCCTGGTGCGGCCTGGTGCCCGTGACGGCGCCGATCGTCACCGACACGAACGAGAAGCCGAGGCCGACGGCTGCGAGCAGCGACGGCCCCAGCACGTCGGCGCCGTAGGAGCCGCCGGGCGCGGGCACGCGCGAGAACCACACCAGCCCGCCCGCGATCAGCGCCAGGCCGCCGATCAGCACCGGCTTGAAGCCGAAGCGTGTGACGAGCTGCGAGGCCAGGCCGGCGGAGAGGATGATCCCCACCGCCAGCGGCAGGTAGGCGACGCCGGCTTTGATCGGGGAGAAGTGCAGCACGTCCTGCATGTAGAGCGAGATGAAGAAGAACATCGAGAACAGCGCCATGCCGATCAGCAGGCCGACGATGTCCGCGCCGCGGAGGGTGCGCAGGCGCAGGATCGCGAACGGCAGCAGCGGATGGCGCTGACGGCGCTCGATCGCGACGAAGGCCGCGAGCAGCGCGCCCGAGCCGGCGAGCCGCAGCACCGTGCCGGTCGAGCCCCAGCCGACGTTGACGGCGTCGACCACCGCGTAGACGAGCAGCGCGAGGCCGGCTGTGACCGTGACGGCGCCCGGGATGTCGAAGCCCTCGATCTCGTCCTGGGCGTGACTCTCGAGCAGCAGGCGGGGAGCCAGCGTCGCTGCGGCGATGCCGATCGGGACGTTCACGAACAGCACCCAGCGCCAGCTCAGCCCGCTCGTCAGGATGCCCCCGAGCAGCACGCCCGCGGCGCCGCCGGCCCCCGCGACGGCGCCCCAGATGCCGAGTGCGCGGTTGCGTTCGGCGCCCTCGGCGAAGGTGGTGGTGATGATCGACAGCGCGGCCGGCGAGACGATCGCCGCGCCCAGCCCTTGAACGGCGCGCGCGAGGATCAGCCACGCCTCCGACTGCGCGAGACCGCCGACGAGCGAGGCCAGCGAGAACACGACGAGGCCGAGCATGAACATGCGCCGGCGCCCGAGCCGGTCGGCGAGCCGTCCGCCGAGCAGCAGGAAGCCGCCGAACGTGAGCGTGTAGGCGTTGACGACCCACGTGAGGTCGTCGCGGGAGAAGTGCAGGTGCGCTCCGATCGAGGGAAGGGCCACGTTGACGATCGAGGCGTCGATCACGATCACGAACTGCGTCATCGCCAGCAGCGCCAGCGCGAGGTCCTTGCCGCGCTTGGAGCCGAGGTCGGGAGTCGTCCTGCGCGACGGCGGCGCGCTCGCGCTCGCCGCTTCGCCCGCTCGGTCGTTCGTGCTGGTCATGCTCGTCCTCTCGTCAGGGGCCGGGGCCAAGATACGGAAGCGGAAGTACGGTTCCTGTTGATGGTAGCACCATCCGGAGCTAACATTCCGTTTACTGACGCGATGCCCACCGAGCAGCGAACACTTCGAGCCGACGCCCGGCGCAACCGCGAGCGGATCATGCGCGCGGGGCGCGAGCTGTTCGCCAGCCGCGGCCCGCAGGCGCAGATGGACGAGATCGCGGCGCACGCCGGCGTCGGCATCGGCACCCTGTACCGCCACTTCCCCACCAAGGAGGCGTTGCTGACCGCGATGGTGCGCGACCGCTTCCAGGGGTTCGCGGACATCGCGAGGGACGCCGAGGGCATCTCCGACCCGCGCGCGGCGCTCGAGAGCGTGATGCGCAGATCGGCCGAGGCGGTGGAGGGCGACATGGGCTTCCAGCTCGCGATGATGGACTCCAACCAGCTCGAGTGGGAGGGCATCGAGGAGCAGAAGACCGCGCTCGCGGAGGTGGTCACGCGGATCATCGACCGCGCGGTCGCCGCCGGCGCGGTCCGCGACGACTTCACCTTCGAGGACTTCGGCATGGTGATGTGCGGGATCACCTCCACCATGTACTTCCAGCCGGGCAGCGCGAACTGGCGCCACCATCTCGAGCTCCTGCTCGACGGCGTGTGCGCAGTGTCGCGCGCGAGCTCCTCCCCGCGTTAGGCCCCCTGCCTGCGGACGCCGCGGAGGGGGCCCCGGTTCGGGGCCCCCTCCGCTGGTCGGGACCTGGCTGTGCGGTCGGTCCCGACGTTCATGCGCCGGCCGCGCCTACCAGTTGGTCGGCGCCGGCGGCGAGGCGGTGATTTCGACGGTGTTGCCGGGCCCCGAGGTGGTGGCCGACAGCACCGGTCCGAGCAGCCCGCAGTCGCCGAATTCCGGCACGGTCACTTCCGACTTGAACGAGAAGTTCCCGGTGGCGAGCTCGTTGGTGGGCTCCGAGATCGTCAGCGGCAGCTTGATCGGTTCGACCGTCTTGCAGCCGATCGGCAGGTACAGCAGCCCGATCTGCACCGCCTTGACGAGCTCGTTGGCTTCGCCTTCGGCGCTCTCGGAGACTTCGTTGCCCCATTCGCTGAACTTGAACGTGCCGGTGGCCGGTCCGGTGGGCGTGAGCGCGCCGGACACCGTCACCGGCAAGAGGCCGATCCAGAACGTCTGGTTGATCGGCGGGATGTCCAGTTCGGAGGTGAGCTCGCCGTTGCTGGCGTCGGCTTCGGCGGTCAGCGTGGAGCCCGAGGGCAGTTCCTCGCTGATGCCGGCTTTCTCCGTGACCTTGCCCTTCAGCGACCATTTCTCGAGCTTGATGACGAGGTCGCCGGTCTCCGGCTCGAGGCGCGCGTTGGACGGCAGCGCGGCGCCGGCCTTGTGCTGTCCGCAGGTGCTCGGCGCCTTCTTGCCGGCGACGCGTTCTTCGATCCACTTGATCGCCGCGGAGGCGCCCAGCGGGTCGGTGAACAGGTGGTCCCCGGAGTACAGCTGGAGGTCGTCGGTGACCCCCATCGAGCACCAGTCGTAGTGCAGGTTGACGTCCTGCGCCACCGGCACGAACTCGTCTTCGAGGCCGTGGAAGTGGTACACGGGCGCGGACACCGGTTTGTTGTCGAGCGACTGTTCTTCGAGCGCCTGCTTGAACTTGGGTTCTTTCTTTTCCAGTTCTTCGAGGTTCTCGTGGCTGGTGGTGAATTCCTTGAAGCTGGCGTCGCGCAGCGTCTCGATCAGCTGCACGGCGCACTGGCTGAGCGCCTCGCCGACCGCCTTTTCGCCGGCGGCGGTGAGCGTGCCGAGTTTCACTTCGGGGTAGGCGGTCTCGAGCCCGATCGCGGACATGATGCCGAACCCGGAGCCGACCGATTCGCCGCTGAAGGCGCCGAATTCGAGCAGGTTGGCGGGCACGCCGCCGGCGACGATGCCCGACAGCTTCACGTTGGCGGCGTAGCTGGACTGGATCTCGCCGGCCCAGCCGACCGCCTGGCCGCCCTGGGAGTAGCCCCAGGCGTAGGTGGGGTCGCTTTCGCTGAGGCCCGCGCTCGGCAGCTGGCGCGCCGCGCGCACGATGTCGAGCACCGCCTGGCCCTCGGCCTTGCCCGCCGTGTAGGTGGGGATGGCGCCGTTGGTGTAGCCCTGGTAGTCGGTGACGGCGACCGCGTAGCCGGCCTTGAGCGAGTCGATGATGGCCGAGCCGTCGTACTCCGTGCCGGTGACGAGCTGCTTGGAGGGCGCGCACTGGGGCGCGATGCCCTGCGTGCCGATGCCCACCGTGACCACCGGCCGCGAGCCTTTTCCGGTCCACTTGGCCGTCGGCACGATCACGGTGCCGGTGACCCAGTCGCCTTCGCCATGCTGACCGCTGGACTGGTAGAGCACGGTCCAGGCCTTGTTGCTCGGAAGCGAGACGTCGAGGTTGACGGTGGCGGGCCGGTACCACACCAGTTCGCCGGCGCTGCCGGTCGGCGTGGGCGACGGCGGCGTGTAGAAGGCCGAGCCCGCCGGGCCTTCCACGGGCGTGGCCGACGCCGTGGCGGCGATCGCCAATGCGAGCAGAATCGAGAGCGCGAGCGCAGCCCGCGCCATTCCCCTGAGACTTGACACTGCGAAACCCCTCTCCTTGAGTTTGTAGCGTTGCCGTGCCAGTTTTGGCTGGACAAATGTAACACGCAGTGACCCCTTTGTACATACGGGTGTAGGAGCGACTGCGTCGCGCCGGCCGTCTATCGTTGGCGGTCGAGAATGCCCACGGCCGAGCCCTCCGCCCCCGCGCCGTCGGCGCGTGAGCCGCGCCGCTATCGCGGGCTGAGCGTGGCCGAGCGCCACGCGCTGCGGCGCGAGCAACTGCTGGAGGCGGGGCTCGAGCTGTTCGGCACGCGCGGCTACGCCGGCAGCTCGATCCGCGCGGTGAGCGCCGAGGCGAAGCTCAACTCGCGCTACTTCTACGAGTCGTTCTCCAGCCGCGAGGACCTGCTCTACCACGTCTACCAGCGCGCCGTGCAGGACGTGGCCGCGGCGGTGCTGGAGGCCACCGCGGCCGAGCACGAGCTCGAAGCGCAGGCGCGCGCGGGCCTGCTGGCGGCCTGGCGCGTGCTCACCGAGGACCGCCGCAAGGCGCGCGTGATCGTGCTCGAGGTGGTGGGCGTGAGCGAGCGCCTGGAACGCCTGCGCCGCGAGAACCGCCACGCCTTCGCCGACATCCTCGTGCGCAACGCGATGGCGATCGCCGGCGAGGGCCTGCGCCTGCGCATGGACCCGGTGCTGACCGCGCGCTCGCTGATCGGCGCCTCGATGGAGGTGCTGGTGGACTGGATCAACGGCGACGTGGACGCCTCGATGGACGAGATCGTGGAGCACCTCACGCAGATGTACACGGCGGTGGCGCAGGCGTCGATCGCCCCCGTCTAGGCTTGGCGCATGCGCCCGCTTCCCACAGCGCCGCTCGCGGCCGGCTCGCTGATCGCCTCCTACGGCGTGGTCGCGGCCAGCGGCTCGCGGCCGCTCGGGGGCGCGGTGCTGGCGCTCGGCGGGCTCTCCTGCGTGGCGATCTGGCGGCGGCGCCACGGCGCGCGCACGGCGGCCGCGCTGGCCGGCGTTGGCTTCGGCGCGTTCGCGGCCTCGCACCTGATCGCGCTGGCCACCGGCCCGTGGCCGGCGGTGGCGATCGTCTCCGCGGTGAGCGCCGGCGCCACCTGGGCGCTGGCCGACGCGCGCCTGCAGCGCTCGCCGGCGGCGCTGGCCTGAGGGTGGCGTTCCGCTCGCGCCGGCGCTAGATTGCTCCCATGGCGCAGGCGGTTGTGTCCACACCGGGGAGCGTGATCGGCGAGGGTGCGCCGCCGCAGGGGGTCCCGGCGGGCTTCGAGCGACCCGACTTCCAGATCGTGCCGCGCGCGGGGCTGCCGATCGTGGCGGCGGTGCTCGGCCTCCTGATCGCGGGCATCGCGGTCAACGAACTGTGGCCGCTGATGTTCCTGCACGTGGTGGGCGGCGCGACCTGGACGATCGTCGACCTGTTCCTCGGCTTCGTGCTGGGGCCGATCCTGGGCTCGATGCCGATCCCGGCGCGGATCGCGCTGACCACGCGGCTGATGCCGAAGATGGTGCTGATCATGCCGACGGCGGTGACGGTGACGCTGGCCGCGGGCTGGCAGCTGGGCAGCCACCTGGGCACGGTGCAGAGCGCGTACGCGCTGCACGGCTGGGTGGTGGCGAGCTACATCGTGGTGGGCGTGATGGCGGTGATCGCGCTGGGCCTGCTCGAGCCGGCCAACATCGCGGTGCTGACCGAGCTGAAGAAGCCCCAGCCGAACCCGGCGGTGATCGAGCGCCTGATGAAGCGCTTCATCTACACCGCCGGCGCGACCGGGCTGATGCAGGTCGCGACGCTGGTGATCATGACCAAGCTGGCGTCGGGATGAGCGCGCCGGCGCCGCCCGCCCCGGCGGCCTCCGCGGCGCCGGCCTCCGCCGCGCCGGCGGCGAGCGGCGAGCGGCGGCTGCCGCCGGTGACGCAGCTGGGGATGGTGTCGCTGGCGCTGATCGTGGCGGCCGGCATCTACCTCTCGGCGCACCTGCCGAACCACGTCTCGCTCACCCCCGCGATCGTGCTGCTGGCGGTCTCGGCGCTGGTGCTGGCGGGCAACCTGGCGTCGCTCTCGCGCGTGCGGGGCTTCGCCTGGGGAGCGTTCTTCGCGGTGGCGCGCTGGGCGGCGCTGGCGTACTTGGTGATCGCGGGCATGATCGAGTACGTGTTCCTGCGCAACCACACCAGCGGCGGGCCGCTGGTGGTGCTGACGCTGTCGCTGCTGGTGTTCGCGGTGCACGTGCCGGTGCTGATCGCGTTCACCGTGGCTCGCTATCAAGAGCCATAGAAGCCCCTGTGACTCAACCGCCCGGCATGGCGGGTAGTTTCCACTGTGATGGAGGGAGGGCTTCATCGAGGTCTGGGCTTCGCGGCGCATGAGCTGACGGTGCGCTTCGGCGGCATCACGGCGCTCGACGGCGTGTCGATCGCGGTGGCGCCGGGGGAGGTGCTGGGCGTGATCGGGCCCAACGGCGCGGGCAAGACGACGCTGTTCAACGTGATCTGCGGCTTCGTGCAGGCCAGCTCGGGCACGATGGAGTGGCGGGGGCGCAGGCTGGGCAAGGTGCGCACGCACCGCCTCGCGGCGCTAGGCATCGCGCGCACCCTGCAGGGCGTGGGCCTGTTCTCCGGCCTGACGGTGCTCGAGAACGTGATGGCGGGCGCGCAGCGCTTCCGCCGTGCCGGGGCGTTCAGCGCGATGCTCGGCCTGCCGCGCTCCGACCGCGACGAGCGCGCGCTGCGGGCGCGCGCGTTGGCGACGCTGCGCGAGCTCGACTGCGCGGAGGTGGCGGGGCGGCTGCCGGCGACGCTGCCCTACCCGGTGCAGAAGCGCGTGGCGCTGGCGCGCGCGCTGGTGTGCGAGCCCGAGCTGCTGCTGCTGGACGAGCCGGCGGGCGGGCTCGGCGCGGAGGACGTGCTGGAGCTGGGCCGGCGCATCGCGGCGCTGCGCGGGTCGATGGCGGTGATGCTGGTGGAGCACCGCGTGGACCTGGTGATGTCGGCCTGCGACCGCGTGGCGGTGCTCGACTTCGGGCGCGTGATCGCGGAGGGCGAGCCGCAGGCGGTGGCGCGCGAGCCGCGCGTGCTGGAGGCCTACCTCGGCAAGGACGCGGCCGGCGGCCAGAGCGAGGCGGCGGCGCTCGGCGGCGCGCAGCCGCCCGACGGAGCGCAGCCGCCCGCCGGCGCGCAGCCGCCCGCGCGCGAGGAGAGCACGTCGTGAGCGCGCCGGCGGCGCTGGAGATCGAGGGCCTGTGCACGGACTACGGGCCGGTGCGCGCGGTGGACGGCGTGACGCTGACGGTGGCGCAGGGCGGCGTGACGGCGGTGCTGGGCGCGAACGGCGCGGGCAAGACCTCGCTGCTGCGCACGATCTCGGGCCTGCAGCGGGCCAGCGCGGGGCGCGTGCGCGTGCGCGGGCGCGAGATCCTCGGCCTGGCGGTGGAGGACGTGGTGCGCGCCGGCCTGGCGCAGGTGCCGGAGGGGCGGGGCGTGATCACCGAGCTCACGACCGAGGAGAACCTGCGCCTGGGCGGCCTCTGGCGCGGCGCCGACGCGGCGGCGCTCGAGGACGCATACTCGCTGTTCCCGCCGCTGCGCGAGCGGCGCTCGCAGGCGGCGGGCTCGCTGTCGGGCGGCGAGCGCCAGATGCTGTCGATCGCGCGCGCGCTGATGGCGGCGCCGCAGGTGCTGCTGCTGGACGAGCCCTCGCTGGGCCTCGCGCCGATCGTGACCGCGCAGATCATGCGCCTGATCCGCGGCCTGGCCTCGGAGCGCGGGCTGGCGGTGCTGCTGGTGGAGCAGAACGCGCGCAGCGCGCTGTCGATCGCGGACCGCGGCGTGGTGCTGAACCTGGGCCGCGTGGTGGCTGCCGACGACGCGGCGTCGCTGGCGGCGGACGAGTCCCTGCGCAGGGCCTACCTGGGGTTCTGAGGCGTGACCAGGTTCATCGACCTGACGCTGAACGGGGTCTCGACGGGCGCGGTGTACGCGGCGGTGGCGCTGGCGCTGGTGATGATCTGGCGCGCGACGAGGATCGTGAACTTCGCGCAGGGCGGGATGCTGATGATCACCACCTTCGTCGCCTCCGACGTGATCGGCTCGACGGGCTCCTACTGGCTGGGCTTCTTCGTGGCGCTGGCCTGCGGCCTGGTGCTGGGCGCGCTGGTGGAGCGGCTGCTGGTCCGCCGCGTGGAGGGCGGGCCGCCGCTGAACGCGGTGATCGTGGCGCTGGGCCTGTTGATCCTGCTGGAAGCGGTGGCGGGCATGATCTGGGGCAACACGCCGCGCTCGTTCCCGCCGGCGTTCTCGATCCGCGGCTACGAGGTGGGCGGCACGCGCCTGCTGTTCGCGCCCAACGACACCTTCACGGTGCTGGTGGTGCTGGGGGTGGCGGTGGCGCTGTGGCTGCTGTTCCGCTTCACCGACCTGGGCCTGCGCATGCGCGCGTCGGCGCTGGCGCCGGAGGTGGCGCGCCTGCTGGGCGTGCGCGTGGGGCGCATGCTGACGCTCGGCTGGGCGCTGGCGGCGCTGGTGGGCTCGCTGGCGGGCGTGCTGGTGGCGCCGTCGGTGTTCGTGGGCCCGAGCCAGTTCGACCCGGTGCTGATCTTCGGCTTCACGGCGGCGGTGCTGGGCGGCCTGGACAGCCCGCCGGGCGCGGTGGTGGGCGGCGTGGTGCTGGGGCTGGTGCTGTCCTACGTGTCGGGCTACGAGGGCGCGTCGCTGGTGACGCTGGCGGCGCTGGTGGTGCTGGTGGCGGTGCTGATGGTGCGCCCCGGCGGGCTGTTCTCGACCAAACGGGAGCGGCGCGTATGAGCGCGCAGGAGCCCGCCGGCCGGGAACCCGCCGGCCGGGAGCCCGCCGCGCCGCGGCCGGCCGGCGCGAGCTCCCCGCCCGCGCGCCGGCGGCGCCTGCCGCGCTCGACGCTGGCGCGCTCGCTGGGCCTGGCGCTGGCGGGCGCGCTGGCGCTGTTCGTGGCGAGCGAGCTGCTGGGCAGCTACCAGGACCTGCAGCTGGCGAGCGGCACGTACTACTTCATCGTGCTGGCGGGCCTGACGATGCTGACGGGCCTGAGCGGGCAGATCTCGCTGGGGCACGGCGCGCTGATGGCGGTGGGCGCGTACACGGTGGCGCTGCTGGTGGGCAACGAGCACTGGGCGCTGGTGCCGGCGCTGGCGGCGGCGACGGCGGTGGGCGCGGCGGTGGGGGTGGCGGTGGGCGCGGCGGCGTCGCGCCTGCGCGGCCCGTACCTGGCGGGCGCGACGCTGGCGCTGGCGATCGGGCTGCCGGCGCTGGCGGAAAAGTACGCGGGCACGTTCGGCGGCGCGAACGGGCTGGTGATCGACCCGCCGGCGGTGCCGGCGGGCCTCGGCGCGAGCTTCCCGCTGGAGCGCTGGGAGGCGTGGATCGCGGGGGCGGGCGCGCTGGTGGTGGTGTTCGTGCTCAACAACCTGGCGCGCAGCGGCGTGGGCCGCTCGCTGCGCGCGGTGCGCGACGACGAGATCGCGGCGTCGCTGTGCGGCCTGCACGTGGGGGGCGTGCAGACGCTGGCGTTCGTGGTGAGCGCGGCGTGCGCGGGCCTCGGCGGCGGCATGCTGGCGGTGGTGCTGCAGCTGGCGGCGCCGGGCGCGTTCCAGCTGGGGCTGTCGCTGTCGCTGCTGACGGCGATCGTGCTGGGCGGCCTGGGCTCGCAGCTGGGCGCGATCTGGGGCGCGGCGGTGCTAGTGCTGCTGCCGACCTGGACCGAACACCTCGCGCACTCGTTCTCGCTCTCGCAGCAGGTGTCGGCGAACCTGCCGCTGGCGATCTACGGCGCGGTGCTGATCGGCGCGATGCTGGTGTGGCCGAGCGGCATCCAGGGCGCGCTGCGCAGGATCTGCGCCCTCGTGCGTCGAAGCCTATTTGACTCAAAGGAACTTGCCAGTCCCAAAACATCAGGATGAGGAGGAGGAGGAGGTCATGAGAGCGACTAGGTTGAGAGCGGCGTGCGGGGGGTGCGCCCTGGTGATGGCGGCTTTGGCGGTGGCGGGCTGCGGCTCGAGCGGCGGCGGCGCGAGCGCGCCGGGCGTGACGGCGACGAGCATCACGTTCGGCACGCACCAGCCGCTGACGGGCCCGGCGGCGCCGGGCTATAGCGAGATCGCGCCGGCCTCGCAGGCGTACTTCGACTACGTGAACGCGCACGGCGGCGTGTACGGGCGCAAGATCCACCTGATCATCAAGAACGACGAATACAACCCGACCAACACGGTCAGCGTGGTGCACGAACTGGTGCTGAAGGACGACGTGTTCGGGATCTTCGAGGGCCTGGGCACGCCGACGCACACGAAGGTGGTGGGCTTCCTCAACAGCTCGAAAGTGCCGGATATGTTCGTGGCCTCGGGCTGCCCGTGCTGGGACAAAGGCGCGGAACAGCCGTACACGTTCGGCTGGCAGCCGAACTACACGATCGAAGGCAAGGTCCTCGGCCAGTACCTCAAGCAGCACTTCGCGGGCAAGAAGGTGGGCGTGTTCTACCAGGACGACGACTTCGGCAACGGCGGCCTGGCGGGCATCCGCGACGAGCTGCCGGCGAGCCAGATCGTCTCCACCCAGTCCTACCAGCCGGGCACGACCAACGTGGCGCCGGAGATCTCGGCGATCAAGAGCTCGGGGGCGGAAGTGCTGGTGGACTTCACGGTGCCGATCTACACGGCGCTGGGCCAGCTGACCTCCTACACGCTGGGCTACAAACCGCAGCTGGTGGTGTCGAACGTGGGCATCGACCCGACCACCGTGGGCGGCCTGTTGAAGACCTACTCGAAAGGCAAGGCGGGCACGGAACTGATCGAAGGCGCGATCACGGACGGCTACATCCCGGCGTCCTCGGACACGTCCAACCCGTGGATCGCGCTGTTCAGGAAGGTGAAGGACGAATACGACAAGGGCGCGCCGTTCGACGGCAACGTGGAGTACGGCATGGCGACGGCGTACACGCTGGTGCAGGCGCTGGAGCTGGCGGGCAAGGAACTGACCCGCGAAAAGCTGGTGGACGTGGTGGAGGAAAAGGGCCACGAACTGACCGGCCCCGGCCTGGTGCCGTTCCGCTACTCCAAGAGCGAGCACGGCGGCTACGCCGGCGTGGAGATGGGCCAGGTGCGCGGCGGCAAGATCGTGCTGTTCGGCGGCCCGATGGTGACCGAACCGACGGCCGGCTCGCCGATCACCCCCTACACCGGCACGCAGCCCTCGCCGCCCTCCGGCGGCGTACCCTCGCCCTAGCACGCATGTAGGCGCGCGCGAGCCCCGGCCGGACTTTCGATTAGGAGGGGTCGGCCGGGGCGGGCGCGGGCGGGCGGCGGATCGCGACGGCCGCGGCGGGCGCGCGCGTCGGCTGCGCGTGGCGGCTGCGGCGCGGACTCGATGCGAGCGCTGGCCGGCGCACGCACGGCCACTCGGACATAATCCCCGCGATGAGGGCGGTGCAGATCGTGGAGGAGTCGGGGCCCGAGGGCGCGCTGGCGCTGGCGGAGCTGCCAGAGCCGGAGGCGGTGCATCCGCTGAGCCCGGGCGCGGGCGTGCTGGTGGAGGTGCACGCGGCCGGCGTGTCGTTCCCGGAGCTGCTGCAGACGCGCGGTGAGTATCAGCTGAAACCGCCGCTGCCGTTCGTGCCGGGCAGCGAGGTGGCGGGCGTGGTGCTGAGCGCGAGCGAGGGCGCCTCGGTGAAGCCGGGCGACCGCGTGGCGGCGTTCTGCGCGCTCGGCGGCTGGGCGGAGACGGCGGTGGCGCCGGAGTTCTTCGCCTTCCCGCTGGGCTCGCTGGACTTCGCCCAGGGCGCGGGCTTGATCCTCAACTACCACACGGCGTACTTCGCGCTGAAGCTGCGCGGGCGCCTGGGCGGGGGCGAGACGGTGCTGGTGCACGGCGCCGCGGGCGGCGTGGGCACGGCCTCGCTGCAGGTCGCCAAGGGCCTCGGCGCCCGCACGATCGCGGTCGTGTCCGACGAGGCGAAGGCACGGGTGGCGAGCGCGGCGGGCGCGGAGGAGGTGGTGCTGCTGGGGGAGGGCTGGAAGGACGAGGTGCTGGAGCGCTCCGGCGGCGGCGTGGACCTGGTGCTCGACCCGGTGGGCGGCGATCGCTTCACCGACAGCCTGCGCTCCCTGCGCGAGGGCGGCCGGGTGGTGGTGGTGGGCTTCACCGGCGGCTCGATCCCGGAGGTGCGCGTGAACCGCCTGCTGCTGCGCAACACCGAGGTGATCGGCGCGGGCTGGGGCGCCTACGTGATGGGCAAGCCCGAGCTCAACCGCGAGATCGGCGCGGCCATCGGCCGCATGGCCGAGGAAGGCCACGTTGCGCCGATCGTCGGCGAGCGCTTCCCGCTGGAGCGCGCGGCCGAGGCGCTGAAGCTGCTGGACGAGCGCCGCGCCACCGGCAAGGTCGTGCTCGAGCTGCGCGCCGACGCCTGAGCGCGCGCACGGGCGTCGGGTTATCCCCACCTCCGGCCCTGCTGGCAGCCACCGTACGCTCGGTGGCGCGCCGTATCGACAGCGCGCGCAAGGGGGCTCAACATCCGTGGTGCATGAGCGCCGCCGCGGCAAGGCACGCCGAGCCAGTGCCCGCAGAGCACGGCGACCGCGCGCCGTCCGCGCCCGGCGCGGGCCCCGCGCCGGAGGAGATCCAGCCGGCTGGGTCGGAGACGCTCGCCCGCTCGATCACCGGCCTGATCACGGTGGCGCCTCCGGCGCTGCTGGTGCTGGCCGGCTGGCAGATGTGGAACCACGAGCTGCGCTGGCGCGACATCGGCATCCTCGTGTTCATGTACGTGCCGATCGGCCTCGGCGTGACCGTGGGCTTCCACCGCCTGCTCACGCACCGCAGCTTCAAGACCTCGCCCGCGCTGCGGGGCGTGCTGGCGGTGCTCGGCACGATGGCGGTGGAGGGCCCGGTGATCTCGTGGGTGGCCGACCACCGCAAGCACCACGCCTACTCCGACCGCCTCGGCGATCCCCACAGCCCGCACGTGGATCACGGCGGCGGCTGGCGCGGAGCGCTGCGCGGGCTGGCGCACGCGCACGTGGGCTGGCTGTTCAACCATCAGCAGCGTGGCGCGCGCGAACGCTTCGCGCCCGACCTGCTCGCCGACCCGGTGGTGGCGTTCGTGGACAGGACCTTCGTGGCTTGGTCGCTGCTGGGCCTCGCGATCCCGTTCGCGTTGGGCGCGCTGATCGGCGGCTCGGTGGCGGCGGGCCTCGAGGGCATGCTGTGGGGCGGCGCGGTGCGCATGCTGGTGCTGCACCACGTCACATACAGCATCAACTCGCTGTGCCACTTCTTCGGCCGGCGCCGCTTCGCCACCGAGGACGAGTCGCGCAACCTCGCCTGGCTGGCGCCGCTGTCGCTGGGCGAGGCCTGGCACAACAACCACCACGCCTTTCCCACCTCCGCCTTCCACGGCCTGCGGCGCAGCGAGCTGGACGTGTCGGGCCTGGTGATCGCGGCGCTGGAGCGCACCGGCCTGGTCTGGGAGGTGCAGCGCGTGGGGCCGCGCCGGCAGCTGGCGAAGGCCCTGTAGCGCGCGCCCGCGCCCGCCGGGCGGCGGAGCGACGCCTCGCGCCCCTCCGCGTGCGACGATTGGTGCGCATGGCCGAGCGCGCGCCGCTCACGATCGAAGTGCCCCTCACCGACGCCGCGCGCCCGCGGCGCCGGTGGATGCCGGCGCTGGCCGCGGGGCTCTCGATCGGCGAGTACGCGCGCTCGCTGGAGCGCCGCCTGGCTTTCCTGGTGGCGCTGCTGCTGGCCGGCATCTGGGCGCTCGACGGCCAGGGCTACCTGTGGCCCGCGTGGGCGTGGCTCGGGCTGGGCGTGCTGGTGCTGATCGACCTCGGCGCCAGCTGGGCCTGGCGTCACCCGCCGGGCGCGGTGCGGCGCGTGGCCTGCGTGTGGACCGGCGTGGGCGTGGCTGCGACGATCCTCGTGTGCACGTGGCTGCTGACCTGGCTGCTCGCCGGCGCGCACAGCTTCTGGCCGGCGTGGGCGCTGCTGGGCCTGGCCACCGCCGGCAGCGCCTACTCGCTGGTGGCGTTGCACGACCGCGTGCTGGTGGCGCACGGGCGGCGCGCGCTGCGCGCGCGCGTGGACATGCTCACGCGCACGCGGCGGCAGGCGGTGGACGCGCAGGCGGCCGAGCTGCGTCGCATCGAGCGCGACCTGCACGACGGCGCGCAGGCGCGGCTGGTGGCGCTGACGCTGCAGCTCGGGCGCGCGGAGCTGTGCGTGCACGAGCAGCCGGAGGCGCGCGCGCTGATCCTCGAGGCGCGGCGCGAGGCGCACCTGGCGATCGCGGAGCTGCGCGACCTCGCGCGCGGGCTGGTGCCGCCGCTGCTGGCCGACCGCGGCCTGGTGGCGGCGGTGGAGTCGCTCGCGGCCCGCTACGGCCTGGGCACCGCGATCGAGGCGGACGCCGACTGCGGCCTCGCGCCCGCCCTCGAGAGCGCCGCCTACTTCGTGATCGCAGAGGCTCTCACCAACACCGCCAAGCACGCCGGGGCGCGGCGCAGCTGGGTGAAGCTGCGCAACGACCAGCGCACGCTCACCGTGCTCGTCGGCGACGACGGCCGCGGCGGCGCCGATCCGGGCGGCTCGGGGCTGGCCGGGCTGCGCGCGCGCGTGGAGGCGCTGGACGGCGCGCTCAGCGTGCGCAGCGGCGCCGGCGAGGGCACGGTGCTGGAGGCGCGGCTGCCGTGCGGGTAGTGATCGCCGAGGACCTCGCGCTGCTGCGCGAAGGCCTGGTGGCGCTGCTGCGCGAAAACGACATCGAGGTGGTCGCGCAGGTCGAGGATGGCCCCGCGCTGCTGCGCGCGATCGCCGGCCACCAGCCGGACCTGGCGATCGTGGACGTGAGGCTGCCGCCGACTCACTCCGACGAGGGCATCCTGGCCGCGATCGAGGCTCGCCGCCGTCGCCCCGCGCTCGGGGTGCTGGTGCTCTCGCAGTACGTCGAGACCGCCTACGCCAGCGAGCTGATCGGCGAGGACGGAGCCGGCATCGGCTATCTGCTCAAGGAGCGCGTGGGCGACGTGAAGGCGTTCCTGGACGCGCTGCACAGCGTGGCCTCCGGCGGCACCGTGCTCGACCGCCAGGTGGTGGCCGAGCTGCTTGCGCCCCGCGACGGCGCCACCGGAGCCCTTTCCGGGCTGACCCAGCGCGAGCGCGAGGTGCTGGCGCTGATGGCCGAGGGCCGCTCCAACGCGGCCATCGCGGAGAGCCTCGTGGTCACGCCCGGCGCGGTCGAGAAGCACATCACCAACATCTTCGCCAAGCTCGAGCTGCCGGCCTGCGTGGAGGACCACCGCCGCGTGCTGGCGGTGCTGGCCTACCTGCGCGTGGCCGGCGACGCGGGCGCCTCCGCGGCTAGCATCTGAGCCTCGATGCCAGCCGACCTGCTCTCGCGCATCAGCGCCGAAGTCGAGGAGCGCCGCAACGCCCTGCGGGTCGCGGTGGAGGAGTACGAGCGCCTGCTCGCCGCCGCCGACGCGCTCGAGGCCGAGCGCGCGCCGGCGTCCGGGCGCGGGCGCGAGCGCGCGCCCGACGCCCGGCGCGCGCCTGCGTCGGGAGCCCCGCCCGAGCGCGCCGCCGGCCAGCAGGGCGCTCGGGGGGCGCGGCGCCCAGCTGCGCCCAGCAGCTCGCGCAAGCCGCGCGACCAAGCGGGCGCGCGCGGCCGGGCGCGGGTCCCCTCGCCGCAGCAGGAGGCCACCGCGCGCGCGATCGTGGCGGCGCTCGAGCACGGCTCGCACACCGTGGGCGAGCTGGTGCTGGTCAGCGCGATCCCCGTCGCCGACATCCGCGAGGGCGTGCGACGGCTGCGCGCCGCCGGCAGGATCGTGCCCACCGAGCGCGAAGGGCGCACCGCCTACGCGCTCAGCGCCGCCGCGGCCTGACCGGCCGAGTCCGCCGGCGCCGCCACGCGCTCAGCGCCGTCGCCGGCTGGCCCGCGCGCCGCCGTCTACACGCTCATCGCTGCGGCCGGAGCCGGCGGGCCGGCCCTCGCCTCGCGCGCGAGCTCGGCGGCATCGTCGACGCCTACGAACGGCGTGAGCGCGAAGTAGATCAGCTGCGGCGCCGCCCCCGGCAGCTCCGCGATGCAGTCGTTCTCGATGTAGTGGTGCAGCACCTGCCAGATGCCGCCGGCGATCGCCTCGCCGGCGATCGGCGGCACCTCCACGCGGTCGCGCGCCAGCTCATAGCCGGGCCCGAAGTAGGCGCCGAAGGCGAGCAGCGTGGAGTTGCGGATCTCGAGCGCCTCCGGGCAGGCGGCGAACGTGTCGACCAGGCTGAGGTGCGCGTGCACCGGCTCGGAGGTGAGGAAGTCGATCAGCGCGCGCAGCCCGGCGCTGACGGCGCGCGGCCAGTCCTCGCCTTGCGCCTGGTAGGCCGCCACGGCCACGCCGAGGGCCTGGTGCATGCCCACCTTCTGCGCGCCCAGGAAGGCCTCGTGCTTGGAGGCGTAGATGCTGTAGAAGGTCTGCAGCGACACGTTGGCGCGGCGTGCGATGTCCGGCACCTTCAGCCCCGCGAGGCCCTTCTCGGCCACGATCGCCGCGGTCGCGTCCACGATCCGCTCGCGCTGGCTTTTGACGATGAACTGGCGCGGCAGGTCGCTGCGCCCGCTCGGCAGGCGGCCCTCGGCGCGGCGCGCGCGCTCCGACGGGGCGGCCGCGCTGGGCGTCGGCGGGCGCCTGGCCGCCGGCGCCTGCAGGCCCTCGGGCAGCTGCTGCGGGTAGCAGCTCGCCCACGCCGTCAGCTCGTCCGCCAGCGCCGGCATCTTGCGCGCGCGGCCAGCTCGCAGGCGCGCGCCGGTGATCTCGCGGATGCCGCCGAGGATCGCCTTGACGGTCAGGTCGCCCGCGTCGATCGACGGCCGCTCGGCCTGCGAGTCGGAGCGCCCGATCGCGATCGCGCGCTCCAGCCGCTCGACGATCCGCCGCCGGCGCTCGAGCGCCTTGGCGCCGGCGCCGAACGCGCCCAGCACCAGCAGCGAGGTCGCCTCAGACTGCTCCGCCGCCAGCTTCGTCCAGGCGCGCAGCCCCATGCGCACGCGCTGCTCGTAGGGCAGCTGCGGGTCGTAGGACTGCGTGATCGTGCGCGCCGCCTGCGCCGCCACCTCGTCGTAGGCGCTCGTGAACAGCTCTTCCTTGTCGGCGTAGAGGTCGTAGAAGGTGGGTTGCGAGACGTGCGCCAGGCGCGCCAGGTCGACGATCCGCACCGCCTGGTAGCCCTTCTGCGTGATCAGCTCGATCATCGCGCGCTGCAGGCGCGCGCGCTGGTCGCGCTTGACCGCGTCGGGGTCGAGCCCGTGCGTGCCCGTGGGCAGCGGGCGGTAGCGGTCGCTGCCGCCCGGCGGCCGACGTTCGACGTTGTTAGCCGCCATCCAGGCCTTCCCTCCGCTCGTACTCCCGGTGAAAGTCGAGATTATCAAATTGTGCATATTGGCTAACGCCAATATTGAGACTAAGGCCGCAAAACGTCTCAAAGGCTCAATTGTCCGCAAAACCCCTCACGGAGCCGAAAACGCGGCTGTGGGGCGTGGTTGTGAACGCCTCCGGAACTATTGACAGCAGACGTTCGTCTGCCGGCTCTCAGCCGGCGATCGTGTGCGAGGTGCCCAGCACGGCGCCTTCCGGGCCGAGCGCCTGCACGGCCACGTAGCCGCCCGTGAGCGACGTCGGGATGGCGGTCTCGAAGCCAGAGCGCGCGGCCGTGCTCAGCGGCGTCAGCCTGCTCGCGCCGGGGCCCGCCAGCACGCGCCAGCTGGCGGTGCGCGTGTCGCCGTTCCAGCTCGCGTACACCGTCACGTGGCCGTGGCTCGAGCTCGCCGCGATCGCCGGCGGCGAGCTCGGCGAGCCCGTCCACGGGAAGCGGTAGGCGCGGTAGGACTCATAGGAGCCGTGCATGTGCGCGTCGTAGAGCAGCTGGCCGGCGGCGCTGTATTCGGAGAAGTACGGCTCGGCGCCCCAGCCGATGAACACGTCGCCGTCTTCCAGCACCTGCACGTTGCCCTGGCTGCCCGCCGACAGCGGCGGCGAGGCGTGCTCGTACTCGGTCACGACCGTCTCCGAGCGGGTCTTGGGATCGATCGACAGCACCAGCCCGCGCGACTGCGGGTGCACCTTCGGCACGCCGCCGTTGTCGAACACGCTGATCGTGCCGTTCGGCAGCGCGCTGGCGTCGTGCTGATAGGCGGTGTCGGCGCCGCGCGCCAGCTTGAAGCTCGAGTGCTTGCCGCCGATGCGCTCGAGCACCTGGCCGGTGAAGGTGTTCAGCTCGTACATCGCCGAGGTGTTGCGCGCCGAGATCAGCGTGGTGCCGCTGCTCTGCTGGTCCATCGAGTTGACGTGGAAGAAGTCGAACGGCCACTTCGTGCTCGAGCCCACCGGCGAGCTGTACGATTCGCTCAGCGCGATGTGGTCGAGGCTCGTCCACTGGCGCCGCACGAGGCCCGTCTTCAGGTCGATTTCCTGGAACATCGCGTCGGTCACCGCGCCGCCGCTGGGGCCGCCCACCGACGTCAGGTCGCAGTCGATCGGGTCGAACACCGTCAGCAGCGCCGTGCCGTCCGCGGTGATGTGGAATTCGTGCAGGTCCGCCTTGTAGCCGTTGCCCGCGCGCACCCGCCCGATCTGCCGGTAGGAGCTGTTGTCGATGATCTCTTCGCCCTCGCCGAAGCCCTGCGGCGGGATCTCGCCCTGCCACCAGGTCAGCACCGGCTGCCCGCCCAGCTGCTGCACCTGCAGGTTGGTCGCCGCCAGGCCGCCCGACAGCGGGTCGAACCACACCAGGTTGCCGTTTTCTTCGAAGATCATCGGCCCGCTCGGGCCGGGGCCGCTGTAGGGCGCCGTGAACAGGTCGCCCGTCGAGGCGCCGCTCGCGTGCGTGGTCTCGACCACCAGGGGAGCGAGCAGTTGCGGGCGCGTGTGGAAGTGGTGCATCTCGCCGGGGTCGTGCGGCGTGGTCGCGGTGGGCTTGTAGGCGATCGGGTCCTGGTGGGCGACCACGAAGTGGAACGCGAAGGGCTGCTCGCGCGCGCCCACCTTCACCCTCCCTCGCACCGTCACCGTCTCGCCTGCCACGAACGGCTTGGCCGGCACGAAGCTCGCGCCGTCGCCTTGCGAGTAGGCGTCCAGGCGGCCGCCGTGCGAGCCGCTGATCGAGCCGCTCACGCGCACGTCCGCGATCGCGCCGGGCGCCGCGCCCAGCAGGCTGATCTGGGTTTGCGCCGAGGCGTCATAGGAGTCCGGCACGGGCGAGACCGCCAGGTTCGTGCCCGGCAGCACCGCCGAGCGGTTCAGCTGCAGCGGCGTGCAGCGCCCCACGCTCGGCGCGCTGTAGGCCGACTCCTCCGCGCTGATGCGCCGCGACGCCAGCGCCAGCGTGGTGGCGCTGGCGAGCGTCACCGCCACGCCGCCCACCACCAGCGCGCTACGCAGCGGCATTTCGTCTCTTGCGATGCATCAAGCGTCTCCTGCTCGGGCGTGCCAGCTCGCTTCGCGCCCGCCGGCTCGCAGGCGCCCGCCATGCTAGGCCGTAGACACCTCGTCGCCCTAAGAAGTTGCCAACAGGCGACGAAGAACTGGCGAAGAGTGGCTCGCGACGCCGCTCACGATACCTTGCGGACATGCTCGAAGCCAGCGATACCGGCTCCGGCGGCGCTCGCTCGAGCGCTCGCGCGGGCGACTCGCCGGCCGCCGGTGCAGGGGGCTCGCCGGCTGCGGGCTCGCCTGCCGCCGGCGCGGCGGACTCGGCAGCCGCCGCGGGCTCGCCGGCGCCGCGCGCCGGGCACATCGAGGTGCTCGAGGTCATGTCCGACCTGCTCTCGGGGATCGGCGAGGGATCGCCGCCGGACGCCTTCTTCAGTCGCCTGTGCGAGGCCATCTGCCGCCTCGCGCAGATGAAGCGCGCGGTGCTGGTGCGCTACGACAGCGCGCGCCGGCGCGTGCGCGCCGTCGGCGCGCACGGCATCGAGCTCGAGCCCTTCGCCGACCTGTTCGTCACGGTCGACTCGGTGCCGGTGGCGCGGCGCGCGCTGGCCGAGGATCGCGTGCTGGAGGTGGTCGGCGCCGAGGACTTCAAGGTGCCGCAGGCGCTGCGCGAGCTGCTCGCGGGCGTGCGCATCGTGTGCACGCCGATGGCCGCCGCCGGGCGCTACGTGGGCGTGGTGCTGTCCGAGCGCCAGCCCGGCCTGCCCGCCATCGACGAGGACGAGCGCCAGCTGCTGTGGACGCTCGGCAAGGCCATCGCGATGGCCTCCGTGGCGCGCGAGGTCACCTCCTACGACGAGCAGAGCCGCCAGCTCCAGCAGCGCATCGACCTCGCCCGCGAGATCCACGAGGGCGTCGTGCAGCGCCTGTTCGGGGTCTCGCTCGCGCTCTCGCGCGAGGAGCTGCTCGACGCCGACGCCCAGCGCCGCTGCGCCGCCGAGGTGCAGACCGCGCTCGGCGACCTGCGCTCCGCGCTCAAGCGCCCGCTCGGGCACGTCTCGCGGCCCACCGCCGTCACCTTCGCCGAAGAACTCGAAAGGCTGCGCGCGCTCTACCCCGAGCTCGAGCTTGCGCTCGAGGGTCGCGGCGAGGACGTGCCGCGCGAGCTCGAGGCGCTGGCCCAGTCGGTGCTCGTCGAGGCCGTGCGCAACGCGCACAAGCACGCCCGCGCCACACGCGTGCAGGTGGCGCTGCGCAACGACCGCGCCACGCTCACGATCGAGGTTCGCAACGACGGCGTCGCGGCGCGCGAGCGCGACGGCGAGCGCCCCTCGCCGGGGCGCGGCGGCGTGGGCCTGCGGCTGCTCACGCTGGAGGCGCTGCAGCAGGACGGCATGCTGGAGTACGGCGAGTCGGACGGGGGCGCCTGGCAGGTGCGGCTGGTCGTCCCCATCGGGCGATGAGCGCGCGCACACCAGCTGCGGCGGCCGGGCAGCCGCCCGGCGCCAGGCTGCGCGTGCTCGTGGTCGACGACCACGACGTGGTGCACTGGGGCTTTCGGCTGATGCTCGGCCAGCTGTCGTGGATCGAGCGCTGCCTGAGCGCCCGCACCGGCGCCGAGGCGCTCGCCGTGTGCCGCCGCCACCAGCCCCACGTGGCGCTCGTCGACCTGTTCCTCGGCGGCGAGTCGGGCCCCGAGATCTGCGAGCGCCTGCGCGCCGAGACGCCGGCTCCGCGCGTGCTGCTGATGTCCGGCGCGGGCGGCATCTCGCCGCCCGCCGCGCGCGCCGCCGGCGCCGCCGGCTTCATCTCCAAGGACTGGCCCGCGCCGGAGATCGCCAAGCTGGTGCGCCTGGTCGGCGACGGGCGCGAGGTCTTCCGCGACACCGGCCGCGCCGCGCCCGCGCTCACCGGCCGCGAGCGCGAAATCCTCGCGCTGGTCGCCGACGGCGCCACCAACCGCGAGATCGCCGCCGCGCTGTTCCTCTCGCCGCACACCGTCAAGGAGCACACCAGCAGCCTCTACCGCAAGCTCGGCGCGCGCAACCGCGCCGACGCCGTGCAGCGCGCGCAGCGCCTCGGCCTGCACCGCTAGGCCGCACCCCCCATTTGGGCGGTTTGCGCGCGCTTCGAGGTAACGAACGCGGGTGCGCGGCGAATCATCATTGAGTGTCTACAGGTGTCATAGCCGGTCTGTTCCCCGGCCAGGGCAGCCACGCCGGCGCGCTGCGCCAAGAGGTCTCCCGGACGGTGCCCGCGCTGCTGGCCGAATGCCTCGAGCTCGTCGGCGAGGACCCCTTCGCGCGCGCCGGCGAGAGCACCCGCTTCGCGCAGCCCGCGATCTTCTGCGCCAGCATCGCCGGCTGGCGGCGGCGCCCGCGCTCGCTGCGCCCCGGCGCGCTCGCCGGCCACTCGCTGGGCGAGCTCGGCGCGCTCGTCGCCGCCGGCGCGCTGAGCGAACGCGACGGCCTGCGCCTGGCGGTCGCGCGCGGGCGGCTGATGGCCGAGGCCTGCCACGGCCGCCACGACGGCATGCTCGCCGTGCTCGGCGCCGGGGTCGAGTGGGCCGCTGCGCTCGCCCGCCGGCACGCGCTGTCGCTCGCCAACGACAACGCCCCCGGCCAGCTCGTGCTGGCGGGGCCCGTCGAGCGGCTGCGCGAGGCCGCCGCGCAGGCCCGCGCCGAGCGCGTGCGCGCGATCACGCTCGACGTCGCCGGTGCCTTCCACTCGCCCGCCATGGCCGCCGCGGTTGCGCCCTTTCGCGCCGAGCTCGAGCAGGTCGCGCTCTCGCCGCCGTCGGTCCCCGTGATCTCCGGCGCCAGCGCCCGGCCGTTTCGAGACGTTCGGGCCGAGCTCGCCGCGGCCATCACCGCCCCCGTGCGCTGGCGCGAGACGATGCTCGCGCTCGCCGCGCTCGGCGCCCGCGTGTTCGTCGACTTCGGCCCCGGCCAGGTGCTCGCCAAGCTCGTCGGACGCAACCTGCCCGACGCGCGCGTGCTCGACCCCTTCGCGGCGGCGCCCGAGGACGCCCGCCTCGCCGACAAGGCCCAACCCAGGCCCGCCGCTCGCCCGGAGCCCAGCGTTGTCGCCTGACGCGGCCCTCCACGCCGCCCCCGCGCGCTCCGCCGCCCCCGCGCGCTCGCCGCTCGCGCCCGTGCGCACCGGCGGTCCGCTTGCGCCCGCGCGCACCGCCGGCATCGTCGCGCTCGGCACCGCGCTGCCCGCGCGCAGCGTCTCCAGCGCCGAGATCGCCGCCCCGCTGGGCGTCTCCAGCGAGTGGATCGAGCGGCGCACCGGCATCCGCGCCCGCCGCCACGCCGCGCCCGGCGAGCGCGTCTCCGAGCTCGCCACCCGCGCCGGCGCGGCCGCGCTCGCCGCCGCCGCGCTCGAGGCGGAGCAGCTCGACATGATCCTCGTGGCCACGCTCGCCGCCGACGAGATCACCCCCTCCACCGCGCCGCTGGTCGCGCGCGAGCTCGGCGCCGGGCACGTAGCCGCGATCGACGTCGGCGCCGCCTGCGCCGGCGCGCTCGCCGCGCTCGCCCAGGGCAGCGCCTTCATCGAGGCCGGCCGCGCCGAGCACGTGCTGGTGATCGGCGCCGAGGTCCTCAGCCGCTTCGTCGACTTCGACGACGCGCGCACCGCGCCGCTGTTCGCCGACGGCGCCGGCGCGCTGCTGCTCAGCGCCGGCGCCTGCGGACAGGTCGGCCCCTTCGTGCTCGGCAGCGACGGCGCCGCCGCCGGCGCCATCCGCGCCACGCGCGAGCGCGGCGTGCTCGAGATGGAGGGCCACGAGACCTTCCTGATGGCCACCGAGCGCCTCGCCTCGAGCACCCGCGAGGTGCTCGCGCTCGCCGCGCTCGAGCTCGACGACGTCGACCTGTTCGTCTACCACCAGGCCAACTCGCGCATCCTCTCCGCCGTCGCCGAGCGCCTCGGCGTAGAGCGCCTGCGCGTGTTCGACTGCATCGCCGAGCTCGGCAACACCAGCGCCGCCAGCGTGCCCATCGCGCTCCAGCGCGCCGCCCGCGCCGGCCTGCTCGAGCCCGGCGCGCGCGTCGTGCTCGGCGCCGTCGGCGCCGGCGTGGTGTGGGGCGCCACCGTGCTCACCTGGGGCGACGAGCCGGGGGTGCGCGCATGAGCCTCGTGGGTCAGCGCCAGGGCGCTCAGGGCGCCGCCGTGGACGAGGGCGCGCGCGCCGTCGCGGACCGCCGCGCGGGGGGCGGCCCCGCCGTGCGCGAGGGCTGCGCGCTCGTCACCGGCGGCTCGCGCGGCATCGGCGCCGCCATCGCCCGCGCGCTCGCCGCCGACGGCTGGCCCGTCGCCGTCAACTTCCGCTCCGGCGAGGACGCCGCCGCCGACACCGTCGCCCACATCGAGCGCCACGGCGGCGCCGGCATCGCCGTGCAAGCCGACGTCGGCCAGCCCGAGCAGCTCGAGCGCATGTTCGAGGCCGCCGAGGACCAGCTCGGCCGCGTGCTCGTGCTCGTCAACAACGCCGGCCTGCGCGCCGACGAGCTCGCGCTCTCGATGAGCGACGAGGACTGGGAGCGGGTGCTGCACACCAACCTCACCGCCTGCTTCCGCGCCACCCGCCGCGCGCTGCGCGGCATGGTCCGCGAGCGCTTCGGGCGCGTCGTCAACATCGCCTCCGTCGTCGGCCCCCGCGCCAACGCCGGCCAGGCCAACTACGCCGCCGCCAAGGCCGGGCTGATCGGCTTCACCAGGACGGTCGCCGTCGAGGTCGCGCGGCGCGGCGTCACCGTCAACGCCATCGCCCCCGGCCTGATCGACACCGACATGACCGCCGGCCTCGGCGGCGAGCTGCTGGCCGCCGTGCCCGCCCGCCGCGCCGGCACCCCCGATGAGGTCGCCGCCTGCGCGCGCTTCCTCGCCTCCGAAGACGCCGGCTACGTCACCGGCTCGGTCCTCTACGTCGACGGCGGCCTCAGTGCCTAGCGCTCGCCCGCAGCCCGCGCCGCGATCCGCCGCCCGCCACGCTCGCCGCCACGCGATCCCCGCATCTCAAGACCCGAGCCAACCAGCGAAAGGAACCACATGAGCACAGCCGTCACCCAGGAGCAGGTCGAAGCGGTCGTCGTCGAAGCGCTCGCCACCTTCGGCGCCGACCCCGACGCCATCACCCCCGACGCCACCTTCGAGTCGCTCGACGTCGACTCGCTCGACCTCGCCGAGCTCTCGCAGATCGTGCACGAGCAGTTCGGCGTGGAGCTCAAGGGCTCCGACGTGGCCGAGGTCAAGACCGTCCGGGACGCCGTCGAGCTGATCGCCTCGCGGCTGTAGATGAGCGCCGCCGCCGATCGCGAGCCGGTGGTCGTCACCGGGGTGGGCGCCGTCACGCCGCTCGGCGTCGGCGCGCGCACGCTGCACGAGCGCTGGTGCGCCGGCGTCAGCGGCATCGAGGACGGCGAGGCCGCCTGCGCCGACTTCCACGCCACCGACTTCCTCACCGCCAAGGACGCTCGCCGCGCCGACCGCTTCACCCAGCTCGCCGTCGCCGCCTGCGCCGAGGCGCTCGCCGACGCCGGCTGGGGCGATGATCGCGCCGGCGCGGCCGGGGGCGCACAGGGTGGCCGCGGGACCGCGGCCCGCGGCGGGCGCGAGCTCCCCTACGACCCCCAGCGCGTCGGCTGCGTGCTCGGCACCGGCATCGGCGGCATCGGCACCGTCGTCGACGGGCAGGACACGCTGCGCGAGCGCGGCGGCCAGTACGTCTCGCCGCTGTCCGTGCCGCTGATGATGAGCAACGCCGGCGCCGCCGCGCTGTCCATGCGCCACGGCCTGCGCGGCCCCAGCTTCGCCGTCTCCACCGCCTGCGCCTCCGGCGCGCACGCCATCGGCAGCGCGCTGCGCATGCTCCAGTCAGGCGAAGCCGACGCCGTCATCGCCGGCGGCTCCGAGGCCGGGCTCACGCCGCTCGCCCGCGCCGCCTTCGGCGCGCTCGACGCGCTCTCCGTCGAAGGCGTCTCGCGGCCCTTCGACGCGCGCCGCGACGGCTTCGTGATGGGCGAGGGCGCCGCCGTGCTCGTGCTCGAGCGCGCCGGCGCCGCCGCCGCGCGCGGCGCGCGCGCGCTCGGGCGCATCCGCGGCTACGGCGCCAGCTCCGACGCCCACCACCTCACCGCGCCGCGCGCGGACGGCGCCGGGCAGGCCGCCGCCATCGCCGCCGCGCTCGCCGACGCCGGCGTGGGCGCCGGCGAGATCGACTACGTCAACGCGCACGGCACCTCCACTCCCCTCAACGACCGCGCCGAGACGCGCGCCATCGAGCTCGCGCTAGGCGAGCACGCGCGCCAGATCCCAGTCTCCTCCACCAAGTCCGCCGTCGGCCACCTGCTCGGCGCCGCCGGCGCCGTCGAGGCCGTCGCCACGCTGCTCGCGCTGCGCGACCGCGTCGCCCCGCCCACGCTCGGCTTCGAGCAGAGAGAGCACGGGCTCGACCTCGACTACGTGCCCGGCGCCGCCCGCCCGCTCGCCGCCGCCGGGGACGGCCGGCCCGCGCTCGCGCTGTCCAACTCCTTCGGCTTCGGCGGCCACAACGCCGTGCTGTGCCTGGAGGCCGCCGCATGACGCTCGCGCTCGCCGAGCGGCCCGACGAGCGCCTGGACCCGCTCGAGCGCCTGCAGGCGCTCGCCGACCCCGGCTCGCTGGCGCTGCTGCGCACGCAGGTGCGCTCGCGGCGCATGGGCGAGCGCGCCGTTCCCGGCGACGGCGTGCTGACCGCGCACGCGCGCGTCGACGGGCGCGCCGTGCTGTGCTTCTCCCAGGACGCCTCCTACGCCGGCGGCTCGCTCGGCGAGGCGCACGCGCACAGCATCGTCGAGGTGCTGCGCCAGGCCGGCCGCGCGCGCGTGCCCGTGATCGGCTTCGTCGAGTCCGCCGGCGCGCGCATGCAGGAGGGCCTGGCCGCGCTCTCCGGCTACGGCGCCATCTTCCGCGAGCACGTGCGCCTGTCAGGCCTCGTGCCGCAGATCTCGATCGTCTGCGGCGCCGCCGCCGGCGGCTCCTCCTACGGCCCCGCGCTCACCGACTTCGTCGTCATGACCGGCCGCGCCGCCATGTTCCTCACCGGCCCCGGCGTCGTCGAGGAGGTTACCGGCGAGCACGTCGACATGGCCGCGCTCGGCGGCCCGCGCGTGCACGAGCGCAACGGCGTCTGTCACTTCACCGCCCCCACCGAGGTCGACGCCGCGCTGCTCGCGCGCGACCTGCTCGACTACCTGCCCCAGCACTCCGGCCAGCCGCCACAGCGCTGGCCCAGCGTCGAGCCGCCCGCCGGCGCCGACGCCGCCCGCGCCGTGCCAACGCAGGCCAGGAAGGTCTACGACGTGCGCCACGTCGTCGCCGCGCTCGTCGACGGCGGGCGCCTGATGGAGGTCAGCCCGCGCTTCTCGCGCAACGTCGTGTGCGCCTTCGCCCGCCTCGATGGGCGCGCCGTCGGCATCGTCGCCAACCAGCCCCGCCACCTCGGCGGCGTGCTCGACGCCAGCTCCTCGCAGAAGGCCGCGCGCTTCGTGCGCGCCTGCAACTCCTTCGGGCTGCCGCTGCTCGTGCTCGTCGACACCCCCGGCTTCCTGCCCGGCACCCGCCAGGAGTCAGGCGCCGTCATCCGCCACGGCGCCAAGCTCGTGCACGCCTTCGCCGAGGCCACCGTGCCCAAGCTCACCGTGGTGCTGCGCAAGGCCTTCGGCGGCGCCTTCATCGCCATGAACTCCAAGGCGCTCGGCGCCGACTACGTGTTCGCCTGGCCCGGCGCCGAGATGGGCGTGATGGGCGCCGAGCAGGCCGTCGGCATCCTCCAGCGCCGCGACATCGCCGCCGCCGAGGACCCCGCCGGCCACCGCCGCCGGCTCGCCTGCGCCTACGCCGCCGAGCACCTCCACGCCCACGGCGCCAGCGCCGACGGCTTCGTCGACGAGGTCATCGCCCCCGACCACACGCGCGCCCGCCTCGCCGCCTGCCTGGAGGCGCTCGCCGACGTCCACAGGCCCGAGTCGCGCGCCAGCAACATCCCGCTCTAGAGGAGGACACCGAGCCATGCCGATGCGTTGGTCAGACCCGTTCGAGGCGCTCTCCGTGGGAGACAGCTTCCGCTGCCGGCGCACGCGCACCGTCGGCGACACCGACGTGATCGTCTTCTGCGCGCTCACCGGCGACTGGCACCCCCAGCACTGCGACCCCGAGTGGGCCGCCGCCAGCCCCTTCGGCGAGCGCATCGCCCACGGCATGCTCGTGCTCTCGCTCGCCGTCGGGCTGGTGCCGCTCGACCCCCAGCGCGTGCTCGCGCTGCGCCGCGTCGGCGACGTCGTGTTCAAGCGCCCCGTACGCCTCGGCGACGCCATCGCCGTGTCCGGCCAGATCACCGGGCTGCGCGCGGTCGACGATCGTAGCGGCCTGGTGGACTTCGTCTGGCAGGTGCGAAACCAGCACGACCAGCTCCTCGTGCGCGCCGGCGTGCAGGTCCTGTGGCGCACAGGCGCCCTCGAGGCGCCACCGGCCGTCCGTACCGGGGGACGCATCGGCGCCCGCGAGGCGCCGCCGGCCGGCCGCATCGAGGGTCGCGTGGGCGCCGGCGCCACCCCCGACCGGCTCGCCTCGCTGCCGCTGTGATGCTCGAGGGCCGGCGCATCCTCGTCACCGGCGTGCTCGACCGGCACTCCATCGCCTTCGCCACCGCCGCCCGCGCCCAGCAGCTCGGCGCTGAGGTGCTGCTCAGCGGCTTCGGCCGCACCAGGCGCATGACCGAACGCGCCGCCCGCCAGCTGCCCGAGCCCGTCGACGTGCTCGAGCTCGACGTCAACAGCGAGGGCGACATCGCGCGCCTGCGCGAGCAGCTGCGCGAGCGCTGGGGCGGGCTCGACGGGCTGCTGCACGCCGTCGCCTACGCCCCGCCCGACGCGCTCGGCGGCGGCTTCCTGCACACCCCCGCCGACAGCGCCGAGCTCGCCTACCGCACCAGCGCCTTCTCGCTGAAGGCGCTCGCCGCCGGCCTGCTCGAGCTGCTCGAGGCGGGCCAGCCGGGCGCCGGCGTGGTGGGGCTCGACTTCGACGCCCGCGTCGCCTGGCCCGCCTACGACTGGATGGGCGTCGCCAAGGCCGCGCTCGAGTCGGTCGCGCGCTACCTCGCCCGCGACCTCGGCCCGCGCGCAGTGCGCGTCAACCTCGTCGCCGCCGGGCCGCTGGAGACGCTCGCCGCCGGCGGCATCCCCGGCTTCTCGCAGCTCGCCGAGACGTGGTCGCGCAGCGCGCCGCTCGCCTGGGACGCCGCCGACGCCACGCCCGTCGCCGACGCCGTCTGCTTCCTGCTCTCGCCGCTCGCGCGCGCCATCACCGGCGAGATCCTGCACGTCGACGGCGGCTTCCACGCGATCGGCTGCCCCGCGCCGGAGGCGGTCGGAGCGCCGCAGGCCACGGGTGCGGCGATCGGCGGCGCAGGGGTCGCCGCGGCGGGCGCGCCGTGAGCCGAGCGGTCCTGCTCACCGGCGCCACCGGCTTCCTCGGCATGGACATGCTGGCCGAGCTGGTCGCACGCGAGCACGAGCAGGTCGCGGTGCTGGTGCGCGCACAGGACGCCGCCGGCGCGCAGGAGCGCCTGCGCGAGACGCTCGCGCGCCTCTACGACGAGCCGCCGCCCGCTGCGCGGCGCGTGCGCGCGCTGCACGGCGACCTGCTGGAGCCGGGGCTGGGGCTCGCGCGCGAGGACCGCGAGTGGCTGCTCGGCACGGTCGACCGGATCGTGCACTGCGCCGCCTCGATCTCCTTCGAGCTGGCGCTCGCAGAGGCGCGCCAGATCAACGTCCGCGGCGTCGAGCGCGTGCTCTGCCTCGCCCGCGAGATCGCCGCCGCCGGCACGCTGCGCCGGCTCGTGCACGTCTCCACCGCCTACGTCAGCGGCCGCCACGCCGGCGAGTTCGACGAGCGCGACCTCGACGTCGGGCAGCGCTTCCGCAACACCTACGAGCGCTCCAAGCAGGAGGCCGAGCTGCTGCTGCGCCAGCACGCGCACGAGCTGCCGCTGGCGATCGCGCGGCCCAGCATCGTGGTGGGGCACAGCGCCAGCGGCTGGACCTCCGCCTTCAACGTGCTGTACTGGCCGATGCGCGCCTTCGAACGCGGGCTGCTCAGCGAAGTGCCCGCGCGCGAAGACTCGATCGTGGACTTCGTGCCGGTGGACTACGTCAGCGCCGGCGTGCTGGCGCTGCTGGACGCGGACGACGCGCGCGGCGCCTATCACCTGGTCGCCGGCCGGCAGGCGCTGAGCGCGCGCGAGCTGGTGGAGCTGCACGCCGCCGTCACCGGCCGCGAGCCCGTGCGCTTCGTGGACGGCGGCGCGCTGCCCGCCGGCGCCGAGACGTTCGCGCCCTACTTCGACGTGCGCTGCCGCTTCGGCGACGAGCGCGCGCGCGAGCTGCTGGCGCGCGCCGGCGTGCAGCGCCCGCGACCCGGCGACTACCTGGCGCAGCTGATCGCCTACGCGCAGCGGGCGGCGTGGGGAAAGCGCCCGCTCACGCGGGAGGGGGCCTTCGCGCTCGCCGGCGAGCAGCGCGAAGCGGCTGCCTGAGCGCCGCCGAGCGACGGCGCGAGCGCTGTCCCCCGCCTGCACGCCGTGCCGGTCGTTGGCCACTGTCCTGACTATCGGTAGAGTCTGGAATCGTGCGCACGCGAGCCCTCACAGCGGTCGCTGCGCTCGTGGCCTACCTGGCCGTGGTGATGGCGGTGGCCGCGAGCGCCGGCGCGGGCGGCGCCCGCGCGGCGCCCGCGGGGCACCTGGCCCAGGCGACCCCGGTCACGGCGCTCGAGATCGTCTACAGCTCGAACTTCTTCGGCGCCGCGCGCCTGCACTACCGGCTCACCTGCAACCCGGCCGGCGGGACGCTCGCGCGTGCAGTTGCCGCGTGCGCCGCGATCGGGCGCGAACCCTGGATCATCCCCGGAGCCGCCCAGCCCCCCCACGGCGTTTGCGAATCCGTCCGCGATGGACCCGTCCCGTCGCCGTCGTTCTCGGTGACGGTCAAAGGCGAGTACCGCGGCAGCGCCGTCGACCCCGAAGCGTGCTTCGACGAACGCAGCTGGCTGCGGCTGCTGCCCTCGAGAGGGCAACTCACGAAGGTGCTGATCGACCGGGGCCTTGGACCGCTGAGGCTCGGCCAGTCGGAGGCTTCGGTGCACGCGCTCCTGGGGGAGCCCGAAAAGACGCGGCACGGGCTGCAGATCTATGCCGAGTCAGGCAGCGTGCAGCAGGTGACCGGCGCTCCGGGGGTCCCCGCCATCTTCGCCGTCGGCTTCGACCGCGCCGGCCGCGTCGACACCCTGCTCGACAACAGTTTCCGCCTGCGCGTGCGGGGGGAAAGCGCAACCACGACGCCGCGGGCCGGCTCGCGGCTGCGCAGCTGGCGTTCGTATGGCTGCGCGGGCCTGCACGTGCTCGCGAACCGGCGCCCGGTGCGTGGCCGCGCCGCCACCATGATCCTGCCGCTGGCGTCGCTGATCCCGACGGCCGTCGTGAGCAGCGATCCGCAGTCCGCCTGCGCCGCGGCGGCCGCCACCGCGCCTGCCCCGGTCCCGATCCCGCCGGCCTGAGCGGCCAGGGCGGGCCTCAGAACACCGGCGTCTCGGAGTAGTCGCCGAACACCTGCTGCAGCGACTCCACGATCTCGCCCTCGGAGGCGTGCGCGCGGGCGCAGTCCAGCAGCGGCTCCATCAGGTTGCGCTCGGGGTGCGCCGCGTGCTCGCGCAGCGCCGCCAGCGTGCGCTCCACCGCGGCGCCGTCGCGGCGCGCGCGGGCCGTCTCGAGACGGCCGATCTGCTTGCGCTCCAGCGCCGGGTCCACGCGCAGCGTGGGGATGGGCTCCTCCGCGGCTGTGTAGCAGTTCACGCCCACCACGATGCGCTCGCCCGCGTCGATCTGCTGCTGCAGCGCGAAGGCCGCGTCGGCGATCTCGCGCTGGGGGTAATTGAGCTTCACCGCGCTCACCATCCCGCCCAGCTCGTCGATCTTATTAAAATAGTCGTACGCGCGCTCCTCCATGCGATCGGTCAGCGCCTCCACGAAGTACGAGCCCCCGAGCGGGTCCACGGTGTTGGTCACGCCGGTCTCGTGGGCGAGCACCTGCTGGGTGCGCAGGGCCACCGTCACCGCCTGCTCGGTCGGCAGCGCCAGCGCCTCGTCGAAGGAGTTGGTGTGCAGCGACTGCGTGCCGCCGAGCACCGCCGCCAGCGCCTCCACGGTGGTGCGCACGATGTTGTTGAGCGGCTGCTGGGCGGTCAGCGACACGCCCGCGGTCTGGGCGTGAAAGCGCATCTGCCAGGAGCGCTCGAGCTTGGCGCCGTAGCTGTGGCGCATCTCCCTGGCCCAGATGCGCCGCGCCGCGCGGTACTTGGCGATCTCCTCGAAGAAGTCGATCTGGGCGTTGAAGAAGAACGACAGGCGCGGCGCGAACTCGTCCACGTCGAGGCCGCGCTCGAGCGCCTGCTCCACGTAGGTGAAGCCGTCCTTGAGCGTGAACGCCAGCTCCTGCTGCGCGGTCGCGCCCGCCTCGCGGATGTGGTAGCCGGAGATCGAGATCGGGTGCCAGCGCGGCATCCGCCGCGTGCACCACTCGATCATGTCGCCGCACAGGCGCATCGCCGGGTCGATCGGGAAGCACCACTCCTTCTGCGCGATGTACTCCTTGAGGATGTCCGCCTGGATCGTGCCCGACAGGCGCTCCGCCGGCACCGGCTCGCGCGTCGCGCCGTCCGCGTCGCGCTCCGCTTCCGCCGCCGCCACGTAGAACGTCAGCATGATCGCCGCCGGCGCGTTGATCGTCATCGACACCGACACCGCGCCCAGGTCGATGCCGCCGAACAGCGTCTGCATGTCGTCCAGCGTGTCCACCGCCACGCCCTCGCGGCCCACCTCCCCCAGCGAGCGCGCGTGGTCTGAGTCGTGGCCCATCAGCGACGGCATGTCGAAGGCCGTCGAGAGGCCCGTCTGGCCGTGCTCGAGCAGGTAGTGGAAGCGCGCGTTGGTCTCCTCGCTGGTGCCGAACCCCGCGAACTGGCGCATCGTCCACAGGCGCCCGCGGTACATGCTGCGGTGGATGCCGCGCGTGTAGGGATAGGAGCCCGGCTCGCCGATCGCGTCCTCCTCGGGTGGGCCGGCGCCTGCTCCCGCGCCGGGCGAGCGCTCGCCCGCGCCGTACAGCTCGGCCACCGGCTCGCCGGAGAGCGTGCGGAACTCGCGCTCGTCCTCCGCCGGCGTGGGCTCGCCGGGGATCGGCTCGCCGGCGGCGCGCGCGCGCGGCTTGGGGCTGATCGCCATCGCAGCCCAATGCTACCCGGCGCGCTAGCCTCGCCCGCAGCGATGTCCGGCGCGAGCCTTGCGACTGCGAGAGAGCTGGGCCACCTGATCGGCGCAGAGCACGTGCTCGACGCCCCGGCGGCGTCCTCGCCGTACAACAGCGACTGCTCCTATCGCCGCGGCACCGTCGGGCGCGCCGACGCCGTGGCGCTGCCGGGCAGCGCCGCCGAGGCCGCCGCGGTGCTGGGCTGGTGCTACGCGCACGACGTGCCGCTGGTGCCGCGCGGCGGCGGCACCGGCCTGACCGGAGGCGCCGTGCCCACGCACGGCGGCGTGGTGGTCTCGCTGGAGCGCCTGCGCGGCGTGCGCGAGCTCGATCCGGGGCTGTGGCGGCTGTTCGTCGAGGCCGGCGTCAGCACCGGCCACGTGCAGCGCCTGGCGCGCGAGAACGGGCTCTTCTTCGGCCCCGACCCCGGCGCCGCCGAGCAGTCGCAGATCGGCGGCAACGTCGCCACCAACGCCGGCGGCCCGCACGCGCTCAAGCACGGCGTCACCGGCGCGTGGGTGGCGGGCCTGGAGGTGGCGCTCGCGCCGGGGGAGCTGGTGACGCTGGGCGGCTGGGCCGGCAAGGACGTCGCCGGCTACGACCTCAAGAGCCTGATGGTGGGCTCGGAGGGCACGCTCGGCCTGGTCACCGCCGTGCGCCTGCGCCTGCTGCCCGCGCCCGAGCTCGCGCTGGCGCTGGTGGCGTTCATGGACACGCGCGAGCAGGGCTGCGAGGCGATCGGGGCGCTGCTCGCGGCCGGCATGCAGCCGTCGGTGCTGGACTTCATGGACGCCGAGACGCTGCGCATCACCGCCGGCGCCTACCCCGGCGAGCCCCCGCCGGCGCAGGCCGGCTTCGCGCTGATCTGCGAGGTCGACGGCTCGCGCGAGCAGGCGCTCGCCGAGCGCGAGGAGCTGCTCGAGCTGCTCGGCGCGCCGCCCAGCGCCGCGCGCGGCGCCCCGGCGCGCGCGCTGGCGGTGCACGAGCCGGCGGACGCGCGCGCGCTGTGGCGCTGGCGCGACGGCGTCAACCCCGCGGTCAGGGCGGTGCGCGGCGAGAAGGTCAGCGAGGACGTGGTGTTCCCGCTGGAGCGCCTGTCGCAGGGGCTCCAGCGCTTCGACGCCATCGCAGCCGCGCACGGCCTGCGCTCGTGCGCGTGGGGGCACGGCGGCGAGGGCAACGTGCACGCCACCGTGCTCGTCGACCCCGCCAGCGAGCCCGAGCTCGACGCCGCCGAGGCGGTCGGCGAGGAGCTGTTCGCGCTGGTGGTGGAGCTCGGCGGCTCGATCGCCGGCGAGCACGGCGTGGGCTGGCACAAGCGCGGGCGCCTGGCGGCGCAGTGGCAGCCGCCGGCGCTCGACCTGCACGAACGGCTCAAGCGGGCGTTCGACCCCAAGGGCCTCCTGAACCCGGAAACGAAGCTGGCGCGGTACCCTGCGCGCTCGCTGCACTGATCTGTGGCAGGGATGCAGGGGATTGCGGCTTGGACGCCTCGCACATCTACCGAAAGGACTGGAACATGAACAAGTCGCAGTTGATCGACGCGATCGCGGCGGACAGTGGCCTCACCAAGGCCGACTCCTCGCGCGCGGTGGAGTCGCTGGTGGCCACCGTCACGAAGACCCTGAAAAAAGGCGACGAGGTGAGCATCACGGGCTTCGGCAAGTTCTCCGTGGTCAAACGCGCCGCGCGCCAGGGCGTCAACCCGCGCACCGGCGAGCGCGTCAAGATCAAAGCGTCGAAGGCGCCCAAGTTCTCCGCCGGCGCGTCCCTCAAGCAGGCGGTGAGCCCGAAGAAATAGAGCGCACACGGGGGGCGAGACTGGCGCGCGGGGCAGGACCCGGCGCATGGAGGGAGCGACGGCGATGACGGCGACGCCGGTGGACGAGCTGCAGCTGCGAGCGTTCGACTACACCGACGCCTCGCTGCGCGGCGAGCGCTTCCACGCGGCGATGGCGCAGCTGCGCGGCGTCGGCGGCCCCGAGCAGGAAACAGGCGGGCGGGCGTGGCTGGCGAGAGGCCCGTTCGGGTACATGGTGCTGGACCGCGAGGCGGGCGAGTTCTTCCTGCGCTCGCGCGCCGCCACCTTCCCCGGCATGAAGATCGCGGAGATCTTCGGGGTGAGCGAGGGGCCGCTGTACGAGCAGATGCGGCGCAACATCCTGCACGTCAACGGACCCGATCACGCGCGCCTGCGCGGCCTCGTCAACCCCGCGCTGTCGCCGCGCGCGGTCGAGCGCTACCGCCCGGCGATGCGCCGCTTCCTCGAGCAGCTGCTGGCGGACGCCACGGGCGCGCCCGCCGCCGGCGCCGACGGCGCGCCCGCGGGAGCGCCCGCAGAGGACGGCGTGCGCTGCGAGTTCGTCTCGGCCTTCGCCAAGCCCTACCCGTCGCTGGTGATGGCCACGGTCATGGGCGCGCCGCTGAGCGACGCGCCGCGCCTGCACCACTGGTCCAACTGGATCCAGCGCCAGTTCGACGCGGCCAGCATGGCCAGCGAGCGCGAGCCGATCGAGCGGGCGGTGGAGGAGTTCTACGAGTACGCGCAGGCGCTGCTGCAGGCGCGACGCAGGCAGCCGGCCGACGACCTCATCTCGACGCTGATCGAGGCCACCGACCCGGCGCACCGGCCCGAGCGGCTGTCCGACGTGGAGTGCGTCAACCTCGTCTTCAACGTGCTCGCCGGCGGCGTCGACACCACCCAGAGCCAGCTCGCGCACGCCGTGCGGCTGCTGGCCGAACGGCCCGAGCAGTGGCGCATGCTGGTGGAGGACCCCCGGCTCGCCCCGGTCGCGGTCGAGGAGGCCCTGCGCTTCGAGCCGATCACGCCCTTCACCGCGCGCATCACCACAGAGGAGGTGGTGTTCCGCGACGTCAGCTTCCCGCCCGGCACGGTGGTGATGGTGTGCGCGTTCACCGGCAACCGCGACGCGCCGGCGCGCGAGGGCGAGCAACCCGGCGAGCCGCTCGATGGCGGCGAGGAGTTCGACCTGGCGCGCGCGGCCGTGCACGACCAGGCCGGCGCCGGCGCCCGCGTGCTCACGTTCGGCGCCGGCGTGCACTACTGCGTCGGCGCCAACCTCGCGCGCCTGGAGCTCACCGAGGCGCTGGCCTTCCTGGCCGCGCGCGTGCGCACGCTCGAGCTGGACGGCGAGCCGTCGTTCGACACCATCACCGGCATCTACGGCCTCGACCAGCTGCCGCTGCGACTCGAGCTCGCCTGAGCGCCGCCGCGGTGCGCCGCGGCCCGCCGAGTGGAACAATTCAGCCGGGGGCTACGGACGAAGCCCGAGGTGAGACGAGGTTGGGATGGCGATGAAGGCCGGTCGGACACCGTGGCGCCGGCGCCGCGTGCGCGCCGGCTTCGCCCCCGCCAGGGCTCCGCGGTGGGCGCTCCGCGCCGCCCGCGCGCTCGTGATCGCGCCGGCCGTCGTGCTCACGCTCCCGCCCGCCGGCGCGCTGGCCGGGCGCTACCACGTCTACTCGTGTCGCACGCCCTCCGGCGAAAGCGCCCCCGCCGACGGCTGGAGCGCCTCGCAGGCCGGCATCGAGGCCATCGCCGAAGACACCTGCGCCCAGCCCGGCGGGGCGTTGGTGGCGGGACTCGGAGACGCGACATTGCACGAAGCCAATGTCGATCGAGCATCTTGGACGTTTACGCCTCCGACCTCCGAGCGGCTAGCGGAAGCTACCTTGTGGCGCGCCTCGACCCTGCATGGCGAGACGGGCGAAAGCGCGACCTATCAAGCGTGGCTGGCGGGTCCTACCCCAACGCAGATCTTTGAAGAATGTCTGTATACGTTGAACTGCGACGGACGTGGACTGGTCAACGCCGGCGTGGTTACGGCTAACGAACTTAAGGTGCCCGCGGCCAATCTGGGTTCCGATCTCTACGTCGAGGTTTCCTGCGCGACTGGGCGGCCGTCGGCCGATTGCGGCGACGACTATGGTGACCCCAACGGCTACGCCGCCGTGGTCTACGTGTACGCGGCGGATCTGGTCTTGGAACAGGGCGCTGGGCCGACGGCGTCGAACGTCGGGGGCGAACTGGCGAGCGCGTCGACGGTGCAGGGCACGAGCGACGTGACGTTCAGCGCGAGCGATCCCGGCTCGGGCGTGTACGAGGCCTTGTTCAGCGTGGACGGCAAGCTGGTGCAGAGCGCGGTGGTGGACGAAAACGGCGGGCGCTGCGAGGACGTGGGCGGCACGAGCGACGGGCTGCCGGCGTTCCTGTACGCACAGCCGTGCGCGCAGTCGGTGAGCGCGGACGTGGGCTTCGACACGGCGCTGGTGGCGAACGGCCAGCACCACCTGGTGGTGAGCGTGATCGACGCGGCGGGCAACGCGGCGACGGTGCTGGACAGGAACGTCACGGTGGACAACCAGCCCTCGCCGGCGCAGCCGGGCGGGCCCAACGGCACCAACGCCTCCGCCCAGGCGCAGCTGAGCGCCTCATGGGCGGGCACGCGCAGGCCGACGCTGTGGCGCGCGTTCGGGCGCGGCGGGAAGGTGGTGGGGCGCCTGACCGCGCCCGGCGGCGCGCCGATCGCCGGCGCGCAGATCCGGGTGATGGCCAGGCCCGACTACGCGGGCGCGCGCACCGCGGCGATGACCGTCGTGCGCACCGGCGCGGCGGGACGCTTCACGTTGCGGGTGCCGGCGGGGGTCTCCTCGCGCACGCTGCGCCTGCAATACAGCGCCGACCTGGGGGCGCGGCCGGTGGCGAGCAGGGTCTTGAAGCTGCGCGTGCGCGCCGGCGTGACGCTCGCGATCGCGCCGCGCGTGACGAGCGCGGGCCACAGCATCCGCTTCTCCGGGCGGCTGCGCGGCGGTCCGGTGCCGGCGGGAGGCAAGCCGCTGGTGCTGGAGGCGCGCTCGCCGGGCGGCGCGTGGCTGGAGTTCGACGTGATCCGCAGCGACGCGCGCGGGCGCTTCCACGCGGGCTACCGCTTCAAGTTCCCCGGCCCCGCCGCCTACCAGTTCCGCGTGCTGTGCGAAGCGGAGGCCGACTACCCGTTCGCCACCGGCGCCTCGAAGGCCGTTGGCGTGTTCGAGCGGGGGTAGCCAGCGCCGCCGCGCGCTCCCTTGGAGCATCAAAGCTGAGCCTTGCCCGGCCGCCAGCGCGGGCAGTGCGTACGCCGGCGCGGGCGCATGCGCCGATGTGTTGTTCTAATTCTTACGTGCCTGGGGGGTAGCTTCTCGACGGGCGCGGTGTTTACACCGCCGTGAACGGGATGAGGGGCGCCGGCATGCGGTTGACCTGCGCGCTGGCGCTCGCCTTGGCGGCGTCGCTGGCGTGCGTGGCGCAGGCGTCGGCGGCCGTGACGGTGTCGCCCCTGAACGGCACCCCGGACGCCTCGCCGCGTGCACAGATCAGCTTCCTGGGGGTGCCGGCGAGCGAGATCCACGACGTGTCGGTGGTGGGCTCGCGCAGCGGGCGTCACAGCGGCCGCCTGAAGTCCTACGTGACGGCGCCCGGCGCGAGCTTCCTGCCGAGCAGGGGCTTCGCGCAGGGCGAGCACGTGACGGCCAGCGCGCGGGTGGGCTCCGGTGCTCACGCCCAGCGCGTCAGCACCGGCTTCACCGTGGCGGTGCCCTCGGACTACCCGCCGGAGTACGGGCAGCCGTCCGACCTGCACGAGGCGGCGCTGGAACAGAGCTTCGCGTCGGCCCCGGCGCTGCACCCGCCGAGCGTGTTCGTGAGCGCCGACTCGCCCGAAGCCACGCCCGGCGACGTCTTCATAACCCCCTCGCACGGCTACGGCCAGAACGGCGCGATGATCGTGGGCGGCCAGGGACAGCTGGTGTGGTTCCAGCCGGTGCCGGCGGGCTACACCGCGGCCGACCTGCAGGTGGAGAGCTACAAAGGCCAGCCCGTGCTGGTGTGGTGGCAGGGCCGCGTCGCCAACAACCTCGGCGTGGGCTTCGGCGAAGACGAGGTCTACGACGACGCCTACGAGCACGTGGCCACGATCGAGGCCGGCAACGGCTATCGCGCGGACCTGCACGAAGCCCAGATCACGCCGCAGGGCTCCGCCTTCATCACCGCCTACACGCTCATCGACGCCAACCTCTCCGCGCTGGGCGGCTCGAGCCACGGCATCCTGCAGGACGCGGTGCTGCAGGAGATCGATGTGCCGACGGGCCTGGTGATGTTCGAATGGCACGCCTACGGGCACGTGGAACTGCGCTACTCGCACACGCGCCCGTCCTCGACCGGGCGACCGTGGGACTTCTTCCACGTCAACTCGGTCTCCTTCGACCCCTCCGGCGACGGCGACTTCATCGTCTCCTCGCGCAATATGTGGGCGGCCTACGAGGTCGACCGTGTGAGCGGCTCGGTGCTGTGGAGCCTCGGCGGCGCCGACCCCAGCTTCAAGATGGGCGCCGGCACCGGCTTCGCCTGGCAGCACGACGTGCGCTGGCAGCCGGATGGCACGCTCACCATCTTCGACGACGGCGCCACGCCCAAGGAGCACTCCCAGTCGCGCGCGATCCGCGAGCACATCGACTGGCATAACCGCTCGGTGTCGCTGGTGGGGCGCGACGTGCACAGCCCGCCGCTGCTCGCCGGCAGCCAGGGCAACGACCAGGTGCTGGCCGACGGCGACTCCTTCGTGGGCTGGGGCGAAGCGCCCTACTTCACGGAATTCAACGCCTCCGGCCAGACGCTGTTCGACGCGCGCCTGCCGACCCCCGGCGAGTCCTACCGCGCCTACCGCTTCGCCTGGGGCGCCACGCCGGCGGCGCCGCCGGCGGTCGCGGTGAAGCCTTCGAGCGCCACCGCCGCGAGCGTGTACGCAAGCTGGAACGGCGCCACCGACGTGAGCGCCTGGCGGGTGCTCGCAGGCGAAACCCCCGCCTCGCTGGCTGCCGTCGCGAGCGCGCCGGCGAGCGGCTTCGAGACCGAGATCGGCGTGGAAAGCGCGGCGAGCGAGTTCGCCGTGCAGGCGCTGGGCAGCGAAGGGCAGGTGCTGGGCAGCTCCGCCGCGGTGGCGCGCTAGCCTCGGCGCTCGCGCAGCGCCACGAGCAGCTCTTGCGGCAGGGCGCGCAGGACGAGCAGCGCCAGCGCGAACACCGCCGAGCCGGCGAGCGTGGCCAGCACAGCGTGGCCGTGCAGGGCCACGGCGGCGGCGAACGCGAGCGCGAGCGCAGCGAGGATGCGCGGCACGGCGCCGAGCGACGGGCGCAGCTCGGGGTGGCTGCGCACGAGGATCAGCAGGTAGCTGGCCGCCAGCAGCACCTCCAGCGTGACGGTGACGAGCGCCGCCCCCTGTGCGCCGTCGGCCTCGATCAGCCCCGCGCTGAGCGCCAGCGCGACCGCCACGATCAGGCCGTTCGCGGCCATCAGCTGACGGTACAGCCTGAGCGACAGCAGCGCGAACGACCACGTGGCCAGCAGGAACGTGGCCGGCACGCCCGCGCCGATGATCCGCAGCAGCTCGATCGAGGGGTGGTATTTGCCGCCGCCGACCACCGAGACGGCGAACGGCGCGCCGGCGACGAGGCACAGCGCCAGCCAGCCGCCGAGCACGAGGCTGCCCTCGCACAGCCGCTGCAGCGCGTAGCGCAGGCGCTGCCGGTCGTCGCGCGCCGCGCGCGCCAGGATCGGGAAGGCCGAGGTGACCAGCAGCCACGGGATCGCGTTGACCACGTCGAGAATGCGGAAGGCGAGGCTGTAGTAGCCGGTGGCCTTGGCGGTGGCTATCAGCGACAGCGCCACGATCACAATGCGGAAGTACACCGCGCCAAGCGCGGTGGCGGCCGCGTAGACCACCGATTCGGCCATCAGCGAGCGCCAGCGGGAAATGCGGAAGGAGGGCCTCAGCGGCGTGTCGCGGCGCACCAGGCCGACGGTCAGTGCCAGCGTCGCCAGCGCCGCCAGCGAGGACACCGCGTAGAAGGGCAGGAGCGTCGCGCCGGCCAGCACCAGCGCGATCATCGACAGGGCGGTGACGAACTGCCCGAGGAAGTCGTTGGCCGCCTGCCAGCCCAGCCGCAGCTCGGCCATCAACGGCACCGTCAGCGTGTACTGGAGGTTCAGCAGGAGCAGGCCGAAGCCGGCGATGGCGGTGCCCTCCACCAGCACCGCGGGGTAGCCGGCGAGCAGCGCGAACGCGACCGCCGCGAGCACGCCGGTGAGCGTCAGCGCGATCCGCAGCCCGAGCAGGTCGCGCATCAGCCGGCGCCGCTCGCCCGGCGCCGAGTTGCTGTACTGGCGCACGCCCACGTTGGCCACGCCGCCCTCGGTGAGCGCCTGCACGATGAACAGCAGCGAGGTCACCGTCAGATACCGCCCCCAGCCGCCGGGGCCGAGATGGCGGGTCACCAGCGGCACCGAGGCGAGGCTGGCGAGCACGCCACCGCCGTAGGCGAGCACGCGCATCGAGCCGCCGCGGATGAAGCGCCCGCCGGCCTCGCCGGAGTCGAGCACGTCGCCACCGCCCGCGCGCGCGGCCGGGGCGCTGTCGCTGGCGGCGTCCGCGCTCAACCCTCCCGCAGCCTCCGCAGCGCGGTGCGCCAGCCGATCGAGCGGTCGATCGCCTCCCGCGGGGCGCGCAGGCGCTCGCCGCCCGCTGCGCGATAGCCGCGGACGCGCGCCGTCAGCGGCACCGGCGTGCGGTGGCGGAGCAGGCCCCAGCCGACGACCAGCGCCTCGAACACGAGCGCCCGCGCCGCCGCGCGCGTGCGCAGCACGCCGTAGCGGGCCAGCAGGAAGCCGCGCGCGAAGCCCCCCAGCGCGCGCTGGCGCGGCGAGCCCACGCCGATCGTGGCGCCGCCCTCGTGCACGCCGCGCGCCGCCGGCGCCCCGGCGGCGCCCCAGCCGTCCAGCAGCAGGCGCAGTCCCAGGTCCACGTCCTCGCCGTAGGCGAACAGCCTCTCGTCGAAGCCGCCGGCGCGCTCGAACGCGCTGCGACGGTAGGCGGCCAGGCCCCCGCTGGGCATCGCCAGGCGCCCCGCCGGCGCCTGCGGCGAGCGCAGGCGCAGGCGGTTGTAGGCGGCCAGCGTCACGTCCAGCTCGATGCCGAAGGCGTCCACCAGCCCGCTGCCGGGGATCGTGGTCATGCCGGCCACCATGCCGCAACGCGGATCCGCGCTCAAGGGCGCCAGGATCGCCTGCATGAAGCCATCCTGCACCTGCACGTCGTCGTTGACCAGCACGATCGCCTCGCCGTCGCCGCTGCGCGCCCCGGCGTTCGCGCCCGCCCCGAAGCCCCGGTTCTGCGCCAGCTCGAGCACGCGCACGCCGGGGAAGCGGGCGCGCACCCCGGCCACGGTGCCGTCGCCGGAGGCGTTGTCGACCACGATCGTGCGCTCTTGCGGGTGCTCGCCGGCGAGCCGCTCCAGGCAGCGCAGCACGCGCTCCCCCGAGCGGAAGCACACCACCACCACGTCCGCGCTGATCACGACAGCAGCTCTTCGTAGATGCCGCGCAGGCGCGTCGCCGCGGCGGCGGCCGAGAAGCGCTCCACGCGGCCCGGCTCGGGGGCGGCGCGCTGCCCCGGCGCGCCCGCCAGCGGCCCCTGCGCGAGCGTCCGCGCGAGCCCCACCCAGTCGCCTGGGGATACGTAGCTGCCGCCCGGCCCGACCACCTCGGGGATCGCGCCGCTGGCGCTCGCCACGATCGGCAGGTGGCCCGCCATCGCCTCCGCGAGCACCATCCCGAACTGCTCCTCCCAGTAGCGGATGGGGATGCTCGCCAGCACCAGGCAGGAGGCCTGGGCGTACAGGTCGGGCATCTGCTCGTAGGGCACCGCGGCGCGGAACTCGACCGCGCCCGCGAGGCCGAGCTCCTGCGCCAGCGCGCGCAGGCGCCGCCCCTCGGGCCCGTCGCCGACGATCAGCGCGCGCACGTCGCCGCGGCCGCGCAGGCGCAGCAGCGCGAGCGCGCGCAGCAGGTCCTGGTGGCCCTTCTCCCACACCAGCCGCCCCGCCGAGAGCACCAGGTGCGAGCCGTCCGCCGGCGGGCGCGCGTCGCGCGCGCGCGCGAAGCTCTGCACGTCGATCCCCGGCTCGCACACGGTGACGCGCTGCGGCGGCGCGCCCTCCAGCAGCAGCGCGTCGCGCGCGCGCTCCGTGGTCGCCAGGAAGCGGTCGGCGGCGGCGAGCACGCTACGCGCGTACGGGCGGGTGCGCACGTTGCGATAGGAGTCGCGCAGGGGCAGCGTCTCCCAGGCGGTGACCACCAGCTTGAAGCCGAGCGTGGCCTTGAGCCGCGCGGCCTGCGCGCTGTACCAGTTGCCGAGCTCGGCGGCGTGCACCACGTCGGCGTCGCGCAGCAGCCTGCGCAGCCCGAGGAAGCGCTCGCCGGCGGCGCGCGTGGCGAGCGCGCCGAGCGGCCCGCCGGGCAGCGCGTCGCTGAGCGCGCGGGCCGGGCGCAGCTCCAGCTCGAGCCCGTCGGTGGCGTACAGGTTGCGCCGGCCCACCAGCACGCTGACGCGGTAGCGATCACGCAGCAGCTCGTGCGGGCGCAGGTCCCACGGCGCGACGCTGTGGCCGCGGAGCAGCACGATACGGGCGCTCACGCCGAGGTGCCCGTGACCGGGTTGTGCGCCATCGCGAGCCGCACCGTAGCATCGAGCCCCCGTGAGCAGCCAGCCCTCGCCCTCGCCCTCGCGTCCAGGCGCGGCCACGGTCTCGGCGTGCGTGGTGGTGCGCAACGAGGAGGCCGTGATCGACCGCTGCCTGTCGAGCCTCGACGGTGCGGTGCAGGAGATCGTGCTGGTGCACGACGGCGAGTGCGAGGACCGCACGCTCGAGATCGCCGAAGGTCACGGCGCGCGCGTGTTCGTGCGCCCGCTCGTGGGCCACGCCGAGGCGGCCACCGTGTTCGCCTTCGAGCAGGCGCGCGGCGAGTGGATCCTGTCGCTGGACGCCGACGAGTTCCTCTCCGCGGAGCTGCGCCGCCGCCTCCCCGAGCTGGTGGCCGACCCCGCCGTCAACGGCTACGAACTGCTGTGGAAGATGTGGGACGGGCGGCGTTACATCAGCGAGCGCGGCCCCCACAAGCTCTCGCTGTTCCGCCGCGAGCACGTGCACGTGCTCGGCATGGTGCACGCGGTCGAGCGGGTCGACCCGCCGGTGGTGCGCACGCAGCTGCAGCTCGAGCACCGGCCGCTCTACAACAACTTCACGCTGAGGCTGGTCTTCACCAAGTGGCGGCGCTGGGCGCGCATCCAGGCGCGCGAGTACCTGCGCGACCTGGCCGAGCTGCCCAGCTTCAACTGGCAGGGCACGCCCGCCTGGCCGCGCCGGCGGCGGTATCTGAACCGGCTCTCGCCGCTGCTGTTCGTGCTGTACGGTCCGTTCGCGTTCGCCGAGAACCTGGTTCGCTCGCGCGAGGACTACAGCCTCGCGGTGAACGCCAAAATCGCGTTCTACCACGGGATCCTGGCGAGCATCACCCAGTTCTACGTGGCCAAATACACCTACTTCGGCGTACACGATGAGCCCGCCGCGGAGCGCGCGCGCCCGGCGCCTGCGGGCGGCGAGCGCCGAGCGCGCTGACCGCGCTTGCGTGCCGCTTGCCCCTAGCATCGAGCGCCGATGGCGGGCCCCCGACACGTGCTGATCAACGCGCTGTACCTGGCGCCCGGCGTCTCGGGCGGCCCGGAGACCTACCTGCGCGGGCTCGTGCCGGCGCTCGCCGGGGCGCATCCGCAGATGCGGATCACGCTCGCCACCACGCGCTCCGGCGCCGCGGCGCTCCGCGAGGACGGCTGGGATCAGCTGGCCACGCTGCGCGCGTTCCCCTGCGAGGACGGACAGCGCCTGAGGCGCCAGCTCTCAGAACAGCTGCTGCTGCCGGCCTCCACGCGCCTCGCCCGGCCCGAGCTCGTGCACAGCCTCGCGAGCATCGCGCCGATCTTCCCCGGCGCGCGCTCGGTGGTCACCGTGCACGACGTCACCTTCATGCGCACCCCGACGTTCGGGCGCCTCACCACCTGGGGCATGGGCACGCTGATCAAGCTGGTGGCGCCGCGCGCGGACGCGCTGATCGCCGTCAGCGCCGCTGCGCGCGACGAAGTGTGCGAGCTGCTGGCGCTCGACCCCGGCCGCTTCACCGTGATCCACCACGGCCACGAGCTCGCGCACGTCGCCCAGGCGACCCCCGGCGAGACCGTGCGCGCGCGCTACGGGCTCGGCGGGCGGCGCGTGGTGCTGTGCGTCGCCGCCAAGCGGCCGCACAAGAACCAGGAGCTGCTGGTTCGCGCCGCCGGCTCGCTGCCCGAGGACACGGTGATCGTGCTGGCGGGCCACGCCGAGCCCTACGAGCAGCGGCTGCGGGCGCTGACGCGCGAGCTTGGCCTCGCGCAGCGCGTGCGCTTCGCCGACTACGTGCCGGACGCCGACCTCGAGGCGCTGTGGCGGCTGGCCGCCTGCGCGGCCTTCCCCACGCTGGGCGAGGGCTTCGGCATCCCCGTGATCGAGGCCCTCGGGCACGGCGTGCCGGTGGCCGCCTCCGACCTGCCGGTGCTGCGCGAGATCGGCGGCGAGCTAGTGCACTACTTCGACCCGCGCGACCCGGCGGCGGCGGCGCGTGCGATCGAGGCCGCGCTGGCCGACGAGCAGGCGCGCGCGCGCGGGCCCGAGCACGTGGCCGGCTTCAGCTGGGAGGCGGCCGCGGCGGCCACCTACGAGGTCTACGAGCGGGTGCTGGGCACCCCGCGCGCATGAGCGCCAGGGCGCCGGCGGGCGCTCACGTGGGGCTGAACCTGGTGTTCCTCGTGCCGGGCGAGACCGGCGGCATGGAGGTGTACGCGCGCGAGCTGCTCGCGGCCCTGCTCGCGCAGGCGCCCGCGAGCATGCGCTTCACGGCGTTCGTGAACCGCGAGGCCGCCGCCGCGCCCGATCCCCCCTGGGAGGGCCGGCTGGACGCGGTGACGCTGCCGGTGCGGGCGCGGCGGCGCGTGCAGTGGGTGCTCGGCGAGCAGCTGCCGCTGCCGCTGCTGGCGCGCCGCGCCGGCGTGGATCTCCTGCACAGCCTGGCCTCCACCGCGCCGCTGTGGGGGCCGTTCCGGCGCGTGACCACCGTGCACGACCTGATCTACGCGCGCTTCCCGGAGGCGCACCCGGGCCTCCGGGACCGCGGCATGAGCGTGCTCGTGCCGGCCGCCGCGCGGCGCAGCGACCGGGTGATCGCGATCTCGCGCAGCACCCGCGACGACCTGGTCGCGCAGCTCGGGCTCGACCCGGCGAGGATCGACGTGGTGCCGAACGGCCTCGGCGTGGTGCAGCGCGTGCCCGCGCTCGAGGCCGCGCAGACGCGCGCGCGCTTCGCGCTCGACGGCCGCCGCGTGCTCCTGAGCGTCTCCGCCAAGCGCCCGCACAAGAACCTCGCCCGCCTGATCGACGCGCTCGCGCTGATCGCGCCGGAGCGCCGTCCGCTGCTGGTGCTGCCCGGCTACGGGACCTGGCACGAGGCCGAGCTGCGCGAGCGCGCGCTGCGGTCCGGGGTGGGCGAGGACGTGCGCTTCGCCGGCTGGATCTCGCAGGCCGAGCTGGAGGGCCTGTGGGCGCTGGCCGAGGCGTTCGTGTTCCCGTCGCTGTACGAGGGGTTCGGCCTGCCGGTGCTGGAGGCGATGGCCCGCGGCGTGCCGGTGGCCTGCTCGAACGCGTCCTCGCTGCCGGAGGTGGCCGGCGAGGCGGCGCTGCTGTTCGATCCCCGCGACCCGCGCGCGATCGCCGCAGCGGTCGAACGCCTGCTGGGCGAGCGCGAGCTCGCCGCCCGCCTGCGCGCCCTCGGCCGCCAGCGCGCGCGGCTGTTCAGCTGGGAGCGCAGCGCGCGCCTGACGCTCGAGAGCTACCGCAGGGCGCTTTCGGAGTAGCTCGCGAGCACGATCCGCAGCGATGACTCGAGCGACAGCCGCTCCGCGTTCTCGGCGAACCAGGCGGCGGTGCGCTCGCGCAGAGCGTCTCCCGCTTCGCTCACGCGCACGATCGCCTGCGCGACCACATCCGCGGCGGCGCTGGCCGCGACGGTGCCGTTCACCCCCTCTTCGATCAGCTCGGTGGCCGCGTTGTCCTCGCCCGCCACGACGATGCTGGGGGTCCCGCGCGCGGCGGCCTCGACCACGACCATGCCGTATCCCTCGCGCCGCGACGGCAGCAGCATGCACAGCGCGCGCCGCAGCGCCGCGTCGACCTCCTCGCCCGGCACGAACCCCGGAGCGCTCAGGCGGTCGCCCAGCCCGGCCGCAGCGATCGCCGCGAGCACCGCCCCGCGCTCCGGGCCGTCGCCGAAGAAGACCCCGCGCAGCTGTGGCAGCCGCTGCGCAGCCGCTGCCACGGCGCGAACCCCGTCGGGGGCGCGCTTCTCCGGGATCATCCGCCCGGCGAACACCACCAGCGGCTCGGCCGGCTCGACGACCGGCGCCTCCAGCGAGCCGGCGTACTCGCCCTCGAGCACCGTCAGCGGCCCGCCCAGGCCCTCGGCGCGCAGCCGCTCCGCGTACAGGCGCGAGAAGCAGAAAGCCCGCTGCGCCAGCCGCGCGCACAGCAGCTGCACGCCGTAGCCCACCGCGCCTGCGAGCGGGCCGAGGTACTCGCGCCAGTAGCTGCGGCTCCACACCTCGTGCCAGTCGACCACCAGCCGGTAGCGGTGCACGCGCCGCAGCAGCCCAGCCGCCAGCAGCGAGAAGTACGGGAAGGAGGCGGTGTGCACCACGTCGTAGCGGCGGCCGTGGCGGGCGAGGTGCGCCAGCACGCCCAGCCCGAACACCAGCGGCGGCAGCACGCGGCGGCGACCGCCGGGCGCGTACAGGTCCATGCGCGGCCCGGCCGCGATCACCTCCACGTCGGCGTCGAGCCGCGCCGCGGCGCCGCGCTGCCATTGGCGCAGCGTGAGGTAGCTCACCTCGTGGCCCTCGCGCGCCAGCCGCTCGGCGAGGTTGCGGTACCAACGCTCCGCGCCACCGACGGTGTACGGGAACAGGCAGTCGTAGACGATGCAAACGCGCATCCCGCTAGCATCTCATCTCGCCCGCGCGGCGAGCTGCACGCGCCACTTTCCGCCCGCCGGGGCGTTATAACCGCAGGCACCGGCAGTCCCAGCCAGCCACAGCGACGGCGCAGACGGCACCCGATGAGCACACTCGCACCGACAGGCGAATCCCTTCAAGCAGGTGGCGCCCAGCGCGACGGAGAGCTGGTGGTGTCCGTGGTGATCCCCTGCCTGAACGAGGCGGAGAACATCGTGGAGTGCGTGACGGCCGCGCGCGAGGCGATCGCCGGCATGGGCGTGGCGGGCGAGGTGGTGGTCGCGGACAACAACTCCGAAGACGACTCGGCGCGCCTGGCCGAGCAGGCCGGCGCGCGCGTGGTCGTGGAACGCAGGCGCGGCTACGGCAGCGCCTACCTGGCCGGCTTCGCGGCCGCCCGCGGGCGCTACATCGTGATGGCCGACGCCGATCTGACGTACGACTTCAACGAGATCCCGCGCTTCGTCGCCGAGCTCGACGCGGGCGCCGAGCTGGTGATGGGCGACCGCATGAACAACATCCAGCCCGGCGCGATGCCGTGGCTGCACCGCTACGTCGGCAACCCGCTGCTGTCGGGCCTGCTCAACCTGTTCTTCCGCACCGGCGTCAACGACGCGCACTGCGGCATGCGCGCGCTGCGGGCGGACGTGCTGCCGCGCCTGGACCTGCGCACCACCGGCATGGAGTTCGCCTCCGAGATGGTGATCCGCGCCTCCAAGGAGCACCTGCGGATCGCGGAGTTCCCGATCGAGTACCACCCGCGCGGCGGCGAGTCGAAGCTGTCGAGCTTCCGCGACGGCTGGCGGCACCTGCGCTTCCTGCTGGTGCACAGCCCCAACCACCTGTTCATCCTGCCCGGCGCCCTGCTCGCCGGTCTCGGCACGCTGATCATCCTGCTGGTGGAGTCGGGCATCGAGCTGTTCGGGCGCGCGTGGGGCGTGCACGCCATCATCGGTGGCGCGCTGCTGATGATCGTGGGCACGCAGGTGCTGGCGCTGGGGCTGTGCGCGCACGCCTACGCGACCTACTTCATGGGCGAGCGTGACCCGTGGTTCGACCGCATGCGCACGCGCTTCCGGCTCGAGCACGGGCTCACGCTCGGCGGGCTGTTCATCGCCGCCGGCCTCGCGCTCGGCGGCTTCATCCTCGCCACCTGGATCTCGCACGGCTTCGGCTCGCTGTCCGACGAACGCCTGGCGGTGGTGGCGGCCTCGGTGATCATCGTGGGCATGCAGATCTTCTTCTCCTCGTTCCTGCTGTCGATCCTCGGGCTGCGGCGCAATTCCTGACGAGCGGTCAGCGCCCCCGGTGCGACCCGACCGACCGCCGCCCGCCACACCCCCCAGCTGCGTGCGCCGCGCGCGGGAGGGCTGAGGCGTGGGCGACTACCTGGTCGGCGTGCTCTGCCCGCCGCTGCTGCTGTGGCTGGTGTGCCTCGGCTGCGGGCTCGCGCTGGAGCGCCTGCTGCGCGTGCGCCTGTCCAACGGCCTCGTGCTGGTCGCCGGCCTGTGCGTCGCCTACGTGCTGATCATGCCCGGATACACCGCCGGCGCCGGCGACGCGCTCGCGGTGGGGCTGCTGGCGGCGGTGGCCCTCGCCGGCCTGGCGGCCGCGCGCGAGGGCCTGCGCGCGCGCCTGAACCCCGGCTGGGCGGGGCTCGCCGGGCTGGCGGTGTACGTGCTCTACACGCTGCCGGTGATCGCCTACGGGCACTGGACGTGGTCCGGCTATGACTTCGTCAACGACTCCGCCTTCGAGCTGCTGCTGGCCAACCACATCAAGGGCTTCGGCACGGTGCTGGGGCACCTGCCGGAATCCAGCGAACGGCAGTTCCTCGTGCAATACCTGATCACCGGCTATCCGCTCGGCACGCAGGCGCTGCTCGCGACGCTGAGCGGGCTGATCCGCGCCCCTGTGGAGATCCTCTACCAGGGCTACATCTCGAGCCTGGCGGCGGTCGGCGCGGTCGCGCTGGCGAGCATCGCCGAGCGCCGCGTGGCCGGCTGGCGCGCGGCGGCGGTGGCGCTGGCGGCGATGTGCGCCAACCTCACCTACCAGTACGCGCTGCAGGGGGGCATCAAGGAGATCGGCCTGCTCACCACGGTGTGCGCCGCGGCGGCGCTGACCTGCGCGGCGGTCTCGCTCGGGCGCCCCTATGCGGGCGGCGCGCTGGTGGCGGTGGCGGCGGCGGCGGCGCTGGCCACGTACAACGCGGTGGCCGTGCCCTACCTCGGCGCGCTGGTGGCCGTGCTCGGCATCTGGCTGGTGCTCGCGCGCAACTGGCCGAAGCCGCGCTGGCTGCTGGCGCTCGGCGCGTCCTGCGCGCTCGCGGCGGTGCTGGCGATCCCCTCGCTGACCACCTTCAGCACGTTCCTCAACGTCGCGCAGACGGGGCAGAGCAGCAGCGGCCGCGGCGCCACCCAGTTCGGTCAGCTGCTGCGCAAACTCCCGGTGAGCCAGGCGAGCGGTGTGTGGCTCTCAGGCGAATACAGGCTCCCCGTGAGCGCCGGGCTGGCGGGCACGCTGACGCTGATCGCGACCGTCGCGATGCTGCTGCTGCTGATCCCGGCCGTGCTCTGGGCGCTGCGGCGGCGCGACCTCGGCAGCGTGCTGCTCCTGGGCGTGATGGGCCTCGTGCTGCTGGTCGTGTTCCCGCGCTCCAGCCCCTACGCACAGGGGAAGCTGCTGGCGATCGCCGGTCCGGCGGTGGTGTTCGCGGCGCTGACGGCGCTCGCGCTGGTGCGCGGGCGCCTGGCCGCGCCGGCGCTCGCGCTCGGCGGCGCGCTGACGCTCGCGATCCTCGCCTCCGACGGGCTCGCCTACGGCCACGACCGGGTGGCGCCGACGGCCCGCATAGAAGCGATCAAGCAGGTCGGCCACCGCTTCAGAGGACAGGGCCTGGTGCTGTGGAACGAGTTCGAGGAGTACGCCAAGTACTTCGCGCGCGAAGCGAGGATCAGCGTGCCGTTCGAGGCGATCACCCCGCAGCAGGTGCTGCTGCGCAACCCGACCTACTTCTACGGGCACTACTTCGACCTCGACGAAGAGCTGCTGTCGTTCGTCGAGGGCTACCCGATCGTCGTCACGCGTCGCTCGCCGGCCGCGAGCCGCCCGCCCGCCAACTACCGGCTGGTGTACGAGAACAGGTACTACCTCGGCTGGCGGCGCACCTCCAAGCCCCAGGTCCTGCGTCACCTGCCCGAGCAGCAGCTCTACGCGCGCAGCGCCACCGTCACGTGCTCGGCCTTGAAGCCGCTCGTCCAGGGCGCGCCGCCGGGAACCGAGCTCGAGCTCGCCACGCCGCCGGAAGCGTCCTGGTTCGAAGCGCTCTCGGACCCTCATCGCACGGGCGGCTGGGTGCCCGACCCCAACCAGGCCGGCGCGGTCTTGACGGTCACCGCCGGACAGGCGGAAGCGTCGCTGCCGGTGGCCGGCGACGCGCGCTACGCCGTGTGGGTGCAGGGCGACTTCCCGCGCAAGGTGTACGTGCAGGTGGACGGCCGCACGGTCGGGTGGGTGGCCGGCTCGAACACGGTGGACCAGTGGCTGCAGGCGGCCACGCTGCGCCTCGCGCCGGGGCGCCACCGCGTGCGCGTCTACGCGGTCGGCGGCCACCGCCACTTCGGGCCGGGCGAATGGTCGCGCGGGGACGCCGGCACGATCGGCGCGGTCGCCTTGCAGCGCCAGCAGCCGGAGCGGCTGCGCGCCGTGCCGCTCGCGCGCTGGCGGTCGCTGTGCGGCAAGCAGGCCGACTGGGTGGAGCTGGTGCGCGGGTGAGCGTGACGGTGGCGATCCCCGTGCGCGACGGCGGCGAGCTGCTGCGGCGCACGCTCACGGCGCTCTCCACCCAGACGGTGGCCCACGAGCTGCTCGTGTGCGACTCGGGCTCGGTGGACGGATCGGACGAGCTGGCCGCGTCCCACGGCGCGCGCGTGCTGCGGATCGCGCCCGCTCGGTTCAATCACGGCGGCACCCGCAACCTGCTGGTGCGCGAGTCCTCGGGCGCGCGGGTGGCGCTGCTCAGCCAGGACGCCGAGCCGGCGGACGAGCGCTGGCTCGAGCGGTTGCTGGCTGGCTTCGACCTGGCTCCCGACGTGGGCATCGTGTGCGGCTCCTACCGCCCCCGCGCCGGCGCCTCGCTGCCGACGCGCATGGAGCTCGAGCGGTGGTTCGCATCCCTGTCGCGGGACGGCCGTCCGTGCGTGGAGCGGCTCGACGCGCGCGAGCGCTCGAGCCTGCCGGCGGCCGCGCTCGTCGGCCGTCGCGGGTTCTTCACGGACGCTAACGCGTGCCTCTCGCGGCCGGCGTGGGAGCAGGTGCCCTTCCGCGAGCTGGCCTACGCCGAGGACCGGGCGCTTGCGCTCGACATGCTGCGCGCCGGCTATGCCAAGGTCTACGTGCCGGCGGCCGCCGTGATCCACTCGCACGACTACACGCCCGGCCAGCAGCTGCGCCGCTGCTTCGACGAGTGGCGCGGGCTGCGCGAGGTCTACGGCTGGCGCGAGCCGGCCTCGCCCGGCCACCTGCTGGGGCGGATGCGCGGAGAGCTCGCCGCCGCGCGCCGCGAGCTCTCCCTGGCCGAGGCGCCGGCGCCGGCGCGCTGGCGGACGCTCGCCGCCGTGACCGTGCACAACGCGCTGCGCCTGACGGGCGCGGTGCTCGGCTCGCGCGCAGAGCTGCTGCCCGCGCGCGTGCGGCGCGTGCTCTCGCTCGAGCGGCGCGGGGAGGCCTCCGCTCACGCCGGCGGCACGCCCGCGCCCGCCTCGCAGCCACAATCCTGCGGTCGAACCTCCTGACCTTCGGCCGACCATCGTGAGCCTCCCGCCGACCACCAGCCCGCTGCCATGACCGAGCCCGAGCAGCTTCCCCCCGAGCGTCCCCCCATCGCCTCGCCGCGGGCGATCGCCGACGCCGCCCTGGACGGCGGCTTCCGCGGGCCGCTCGCGGGCGTGCGCAGGCGCGTGTACCTGACCGTGCGCTATCTCGGCTGGCGCACCCTGCTGTTCCGCATCGTCACCCTTCCCCTGCGCCTCACGCCGCTGAAGCACCGGCTGCGGCTGCGCTCGGGCGCGAGCGAGGACGACTACCGCCGCGCGCAGGCGTGGTACCGCGCCCAGGGCGAGCCGGTCACGATCGTGATACCGAGCTTCCGCGACGCCGGTCGCGTCGCGGCGCTGGTGGCCAGCATCGCCCGCACGGTGCCCGAGGGCATGGCGCGGATCGTCGTCGCCGACGACGCCAGCGGCCCCGAGCACGTGGCGGCGCTGCGGGCGATCGACGGCGTCGAGGTGCTGGCCGGCGAGGAGAACGCCGGGTTCGCCGCGAACGTCAACCGCGGCCTGCGGGCGGCGGGCGAGGACGGCGACGTGGTCGTGCTGAACTCCGACGTGGAGGCGCGTCCGGGCTGGCTTGCCTGCCTGCAGTACGCCAGCCGCCAGGGGGAGGACATCGGCATCGTCGGCGCGCGGCTGCTGTATCCCGACGGGCGCATCCAGTTCGCCGGCACCGCCCGCAACCTCGGCGCCCCGGAATGGTTCGACCACCGCTACCGCTTCAAGCCCGGCGACTGGGGGCCGGCGGGGCTGTCCTCGCCGGCGCTGGCGGTGACCGGCGCCTGCATGTACCTCAGGCGCGAGCTGATCGAGCGCGTGGGCCTGCTCGACGAGCGCTACCCGATGGCCTACGAGGACGTCGACTACTGCCTGCGCGCCTGGCAGGCCGGCTTCCGCGTGCTGTACTTCCCCGCCGCGAGCCTCTACCACCACGAGTCGGTCACCCGCGGCACGCAGGTCGGCGAGCGCGAGCGCGAGTCCCAGCGGATCTTCTGGGAGCGCTGGGGGGAGTTCTTCGACGCGCGCGCCGTGACCACCGCGGACGGCCGCCTGCGCGTGGTCTACGTGACGGAGGACACCGGCGTCGGGGGCGGGCATCGCGACGTCTTCGAGCACCTCAACCGCCTGCGCGCGCGCGGGCACGAGGTCGCCCTGTACACGCTCGGCGAGCGCCCGGACTGGTTCGAGCTGCGCGTGCCGGTGCACAGCTTCGAGGACTACGACGGGCTCGTCGCCGCGCTGGAGGGCGAGGACGCGATCAAGGTGGCCACGTGGTGGAACACGGCCGCGCCGGTGTGGCGCGCGAGCGTGCTGCACGGCATCCCCGTGTACTTCGTGCAGGACATCGAGACCAGCTACTACCCCGACGACGAGCGCACCCGCCACGCCGTGATCGACTCCTACCGCCCGGAGTTCCGCTACATGACGATCTCCTCCTGGAACCGCGAGCGCCTGCGCGAGCTGGGCCTCGACGCCGAGCTGATCCCGCCCGGAATCGACCTCGACACGTTCAGGCCGCTCGCCGCGGTCATCCGGCGCGAGGACATGGTGCTGGCGCTGGGGCGCTCCAACCCGCTGAAGAACCTGCCGCTGACGGTCGAGGCGTGGCGCGCGCTGCCGGAGCCGCGCCCCGAGCTGTGCCTGTTCGGGATCGAGCCGGAGCTCGCCACCGAGGCCGGCATGCGCTACGTGCGCGAGCCCTCCGACGAGCAGGTCAACGAGCTGTTCAACCAGGCGAGCGTGTTCGTGCAGACCTCCACCCACGAGGGCTTCGCGCTGCCGCCGCTGGAGGCGATGGCCACCGGCGGCGCGGTGGTGTGCACCGACGCGCACGGCAACCGCGACTTCTGTCGCGACGGCGAGAACTGCCTGATGCCCGAGCCCGAGCGGCACGCCGTCGCCGCTGCGCTCGCCCGCCTGCTCGCCGACCCGGAGCTGCGCGGGCGGCTGGGGCGCGCAGGCGTCGAGACGGCCGCCGAGTACGCGTGGGAGCGCAGGGTGGATGCGCTCGAGCGCTTCCTCGAGGGTGTGGCCTGCCCACGCTCGATCGCCGGCCAGGACGCCCGCTTCGCGCCTGCGAGCACCCCGCCGCGGCGCTAGCCCTAGAGGTCCTCGGCGATGTGCGGCGCCGCCCGGTTGAAGACCAGGAAGCCCAGCGCGAACACGATCGCGACCAGCGCCACGGGTCCGAGCAGCGCCTGCCAGCTGCCCGACGCCTGTGCGGCGCTGAGCGTGTGCGGGTTGATCATCGCGTGACGCAGCTCCTGGAAGGCGACGGCGAGCGGATTGAGCATGTAGAGGTGGTAGAGGAAGTGCTTGAAGGCGTCCTGGTTGGGCACGAGCCGCTCGCGCACGGTTTCCACCGGGATGATCACCGGCGAGCAGTAGAAGAGGATCTGCGAGCCCACTTCCCAGATCGGCTGGATGTCGCGGAAGCGGACGAACAGCGCCGACAGCAGCATCGCGACGCCGGTCGAGAACACCGTGAGGAAGGCGACGATCACGGGCAGCTCGAGCCAGGTGAGCGTCGGTTTCACCCCTGAGATCACGGCGAAGATGAGGACCACGACGAGGTTCAGGCCCAGGTTGAACAGGCCGAGCAGCACGACCGAGACGGGTATCGCCAGTCGCGGGAACTGGATCTTGCGCACGAGGTTCTCGCGGTCCACCACGCTGCGCACGGCGCCGGTGGTCGCTTCGGAGAAGAACGTGAAGAGGACGATCGAGCCGAGCAGCTGGGCGCCGTAGGCGTGGGCGGCGGCGCCTTTGGCGCGGTCGACGTGGAAGATTTCCACGAAGAACACGTACAGCACGCCGAACAGCAGCAGCGGGCGCATCAGCTGCCACAGGTAGCCGAGGGCCGAGCCGAAGAACTTCAGCTTGAACTCGCTGCGGGCGATGTTGTACGCCAGCTGCCAGAAGCGCGAGCGGTCGCCGGTCAGGGCGCGCGGACCGCGGATCGGCGTGCCCAGGGCGCCGGCGACGGGCTCGAGCTGCCCGTCGAGCGTCGATCGCGTGCCGACGCTCACGCGATCGTCTGATGTTGCAGGTCGAGGTGGCCGTGATTGGTGATCTCGGTCTGCACCGGGACCTCGACCAGCCCGCCGCTGGCCACCGAGCCGGTCACCACGAAGGAGAAGCCTCCCTGATAGCGATCTATCACCGACAGGCCGCCGCCGCGGTGGCTGACGGTGAAGCTCGGTTCGTAGCGGCCAGGCGCGAGCATGTTGTGGAAGGAGAAGGCGAACACGACCTGCTCTCCGGCGTGGAAGACGCCGCTGTGCTCCTGCTCGATCACGGTGTTGCCCACGATCACCGGCTGGTGGTCTTCGTTGTGGATCGCCATCGTCACGGCCGGGTCGCGGACGGTGGTGTTGAACGTGACCAGCGCCTTCAGCGTGGTCGGCTGGGACTGCGGGGCGATCGTGGCGCGGGTGTCGGGCATGTCCCCGAGCCAGACGTCGCTGACGCGCGCGGCGCCGTCGCCCACCCTGGGGACGTCCCCGGCCAGCTCCGTGTAGCCGATCTCCCGCCCGAAGCTGACCTCGAGGTACTTGTCGGCGACCTGCGTCGGTTCGCCCAGCGCGACCAGCTCGCCGCGCTCGAGCAGCATCGCGCGGTGGCAGAACCTGTTCACGGCCGACATATCGTGGGTCACGAACACGATCGTCCTGCCTTCGTCGCGCATGCGGTTGAAGACGTCGAAGCACTTCTGCTGAAAGCCCGCGTCACCGACCGCGAGCACCTCGTCGATCAGCAGGATTTCGGCGTCGACCTGGATCGCGACGGAGAACGCAAGCCGCACGTGCATCCCCGAGGAGTAGTTCTTCAGCTTGAGGTCCTGGAACTCCTCGAGTTCGGCGAACTCGATCACGCGCTCGTAGCGGGCGCGCGCCTCGCGTGGGGAGAGGCCGAGCATGATCCCGTTGAGCGTCACGTTGTCGTAGGCGGCCAGGTCCGGGTTGAAGCCCACGCCGAGCTCTATGAACGTCGACATCCGCCCTTCGCACCAGATCTCGCCGCGGTCGGCGCGGTAGATGCCCGCGAGGCACTTCAGCAGGGTGCTCTTGCCGCTGCCGTTGCGCCCGACGATCCCGAAGAACTCGCCGCGCTCGACGGCGAAGGAGATGTCCTTCAACGCTTCGAGGCGCTCGTAGCGCGACCGGCGGAACGGGTGCAGCGCGCGCTCCTTCAGCGTGTGGCTGCGCTCCTCCGGGATCTTGAAGGTCTTGTGCAGCCCGTGCGCGGCGAGCGCCAGGTCCCCGCTCTTGCTCTTCGGTGAGTCGCCCATCGCTACAGGGTATATAGGCGCAGAGGCGAGCCGGCGCCGTTTCGGGCCCTGAAGCGGCGCATGCGGTGCGATCTAGCCGGCGCGGTCGCGAGCGACCCGCGAGCGGCCCCGCGCGAGCGCTCTGCCCACCCGGAACAGCCGGGCCAGCGCGCCGAACAGCGGCCTGCTCAGGCGCGGCGCTGCGCTGAGCGCGAGCAGCGCTCGTTGCGCGTCCTCGGGCAGAGAGCCGCGCGGCCCGATCAGGCCCAGCGCGAAGCCGGCCTCTCTGTTCAGGTCGTCGTACATCTTCTGCGCGTGCCGGCGCTCCTCGGTCAGCTGCGCGACCAGTGCGTCCTGGGCTTCGACCAGCGCCCGCAGCTCGCGCTCGCGCCGCAGCTCGTCGCGGCTCATCGCGGCCGCCTCTCGCATGGGCGCGACGATCGTCTCGCCATAGACCTCGAGCGTCGCCTGCGCGGTCGCCTGCCAGGTCAGGCTGGCAGCGACCTCGCGCAGCGCGTCGAGCTGCGCCTGCCGCCGGCCGGCGTCGCCCAGCAGCGCGGCCGCGCGCTCGGCGCTGCGCTCCACGTCCCAGGGAACGATCGTCGCGGTCTCGGCCGGCAGCACGTCTGCGAGCGAGGCCTGCGGGGCGAACAGGGTGGGTACGCCCCTCAGCGCCGCCTCGAGCGGCACCAGCCCGAAGCCCTCGTAGACCGACGGGTAGAGGATCGCGCTGGCGTGGTCGACCAGCCAGTTCTTCGTGTGCTCGTCGACTGCGCCGAGCTCAATGAGGCGCTCGCGCAGCGCGGGCGAGCGCTCGAGCAGGGCCAGCTCGGACGCACGCGAGGAGCCGTGGGGAATGTGCGTCCCCGCGAACACGAGGCGGCCGTCCCAGCCGTGCAGCCCGCGCATGGCCTCGAACATGCGCAACGCGAACGTCCTGTTCTTGTGGCCGAAGTCGGTGCCGAGGCAGAGCAGGAACCTGTGCGCCCCGAGCGCCGCGGCGAGCTCCCCCGGAGCGGCGTCGTCCGCGGTGTTCGAGGCGTCGCTCGGCGTAGCGTGATCGAGGCCCGGCGGGATGATGCACACGCGTCCACCTTCGATCATTTCGTCTGAGAGGAGCTCCTCGCGCGTGTGCCGCGAGAACACGATCACCCGATCTGCGGCCGCGAGCGACTGGCGCGTTACGCGCCGGTGGCGGCGCCAGGCGGCGGCGTCGGCGTGGTAGCTCGGGTTGCGGTAGGCGATCAGATCGAGTTGGCTGAGCACGATCCGCTCGCCCAGACGCAGCGCGATCCGCAGATCCTCGGTCTCGAACACCTGCTGGGGCCGATGGAAGATCGCGCTGCGCGTCGTGTCCCGGCTGATCCGCTCGACGGACAGCAGCTCGACGCCCGGCAGCGCGGCGAGCTCTGCGCGCACGGCTGCGCCGGCGTCCGTCGAGACCAGGACGCGCAGGCCGAGCGTTTCGCTACCCGCCAGCGCTCGGATCAGCTCGAGCACGTGTCGCTGCGTGCCGGTCAGGACCGAGCCCAGGGAGCGGCCGTCGATCGTCACGCCAAGCGGCGCTCGTGCGCGGCGAGCCGCCGCGAGCGCGCGCGGCAGCGCCTGCGAGGCGGCGACCGCGGTCCAGGCCGGCGGGCGCGGTTCGGGATCGGCGGGCTGCGCGGGGACCGGCGCCTCGAGATACGGGTAGCGCTTGCGCACCAGACCGCAATCGCGTCCGGCGCGTGGACTTTCGGGCGCGATGCGAATCACGAGCGCGTCGTCGGCCGCCACGTGGGCGAGGCCGATCAGCAGGCAGCGCTGGGCGAGATCGATCTCGAGCGCGCCGACGAGCTCGAGCGAGGCGTCGAGCGCGCCGACGAGCTCGAGCGCATCGCGGCGCAGGTACACGCAAGGCCCCACTATCCGCCCGAGCCGCGGCCGCAACGCGAGCGAGCTCGCGGCCATGTGCGCTGCGAGCTCGTCGGCGGCGTTCGGCTGGTCCCCGCCCAGCGCGAGCGGGCCGCCGGCGTCGACGAACGAGCTCGCCGAGGCCGTGTTCGTGTCGGCGTACGCCGCCTCGCGCAGGCGCGCACCGGCGCCGTCGGTCAGCAGGCACGGTTCGCTGAGCAGCAACACGTCGGCGGGCGCGAGCGCCGCCAGCGCGCGGTTGATCGCGGCTGTGGTCGGCTCCACCGTCTCGACACGGGCATCCTCGGCGTGTCGTGCGATCGAGTCCAGGCAGCGCGGCAGCCGCCCGTCGCGCTCGTCTGCGGCGAGGACCACGCAGAACGCCTCGTGCGCGCCGGGCTGGCTGGACGGTGAACTGTTCTGGCGGATCATGGTGTCTCGTCGTCGCGGCTCGTCGGTGCCTCACGCCGCTCGGAGGCGCAGCGTAGACACTCTCCGGGTGCGCGCGGCGTGTCGGCGATAATGCGCAGCCCCTCTTTCGATGACCGCCGAGAACGAGATCACCCCGGCCGTGCGCGCCGCGCAGCTGCTGGCCAGCCGTGGCAGCGACCAGCACGGGTCGGGTCGATCGATGCGGGTGGCGTTGCGTCGTCTGCTTCTGCGCGCGATGCGCCCCCACAGCCACCATCAGCAGCTGCTCGACGAGCAGATCGTCGCAGCGCTGCAACGTCAGGAGGCGGTGGTCGAGAGCGCTCTCACACGCGACGGCGAGCGCATCGAGCGGCTCGAGCGGTTCGTGGGCGAGCTGATCCAGGCTGCCGAGTCGCTGCGGCAAATGGCCGCGGGGAGCGAGCGCTCGAGCCTCGAGCGCTCGCGCGAGGCTCGCGCTGGATTGGCGACGCTCGGCAACCGGCTCACGGCGCTCATCGACGAGCTGAACGCGCTGCCCTACATCGAGGGCGATCCCTTCGAGTCGTTCGCGGCGCCCGTCGGCGAGGTGATCGGATTTCGCTCGCCCGGCGCACACGAGAGCGATAGCTCCGGCTACGCCGAGTTCGAGGATGCGTTTCGCGGCTCGGCGGAGCGCGTGCGGGCGACGCTGATCCCCTATCTGGAGCTCCTGCGCGCGCATGAGCCGGTGCTCGACGTGGGCTGCGGTCGCGGCGAGCTGCTGGCGCTGCTGCTGGAGCAGGGGATCGCGGCGAGCGGCGTCGACAGCGACGCGGGCATGATCGCGCGCTGCCGGGAGCTCGGCGTGCACGCGGAGCTGGGCGACGCCAACGAGCACCTTGCCGGGCTCGCGGACGGCTCCGTTGGCGCGGTCTTCTCGGCGCAGGTGATCGAGCACCTCCCCTATCAGGAGCTGCAGCGGCTGCTCGCGCTCGCTCGGCGAAAGCTGCGTCCTGGGGGCCTGTTCATCGCCGAGACGGTCAATCCGCATCGGATCGCTTCGTTGAAGACCTTCTGGGTCGACCTCACCCACCAGCATCCGATCTTCCCCGAGGTCGCCCTCGCGCTGTGCGGGATCGCCGGCTACCCCGCCGCGTACGTGTTCGCTCCGGGCTTCGACAGCTTTCCGGAAGCTCGCTTCAAGTCGCCCTCCTACGCCGTGGTCGCCACCACTCCCGGAGCCGTCCGGTGAAGGTCGTTACGCTCGCCACTCCCGAGCAGCTTCCGCAGGCGCGCGTGCTCGCCGGCTCGATCGCCCGCAACGCGCCCGACTGCGAGCACGAGATCGTGTTGATCGGTCGCGGCCAGGGTGCGAATAGCGCCGGTGGCTCTCTGGCCGCCGACCGCCGCGTCCCGACCTCGATCGCCGACGCGCTGGAGCTCGAGCTCGACATCGAGATCCTGATCGCCCGTCACGACAGCGCCGATCTGAGCAGGCTGCTGCTGCCGCTGCTGCTGCGCACGCACGTCGAACGCGATGCGGCTCCGGTGCTGCACCTGCCGCCGAGCGCGTGGGTGCTCGGCGACCTCGAGCCGGTGCGGGAGGCGCTCGACGCACGCGACGTGATGCTCGCGCCGCGTCTGCATGGCGATCTGCCCGACGACGGGCTGCAGCCGTCGCGCACGCAGTTGCAGGCGGCCGGACGGATCAGCGACAGCGTCGTCGCGGCCCGCGGGGAGGGTGCGGCTCACGGGTTCCTCGCCTGGTGGTCGGAGCGCATCGAGGAGACGCTCGGCTCGCTCGACGGCGAGAGCCCCGGCGCCCGGCCGGAGGACCGTGGCTGGCTTCAGCGCATGCTCGAGCTGGCGCCTGCCCGCTTCGCGACAGCGGCGCTGGAGGACCCCGGCTTGAACTTGAGCATGTGGAACCTGCACGAACACGAGCTCGAGCAGACGCCCGACGGCCTCCTCGTCGACCGGCGCGCGCCGGTGCGGATGCTCGATCTCGCCGGCTTCGATCCGACCAGGCCGTACCGGCTCAGCCCGATCGCCAGCCGCGTGCGCGTCAGCCGCTCGCACGTCTTGCGCGAGCTCTGCGCGACCTACGCCGGCGAGCTCGAGCGCGCCGGCTGGGCGACGTTGGATCGCCGCGCGGATGTGGGGCGCAGACTGCCCAACGGCGTCGAGTACGACGAGGTGATGCGCTCTCTGCACGTGCTCGCGGAGTCGCTGGGCGAGCGCTTCGGCGACGTGTTCGCAGAGCAGGGTGCGCGCGCCTTCACGGCCTGGCTGAAGGGCTCGGCCCCGGTCGGATCCGAGCACGGGATCAACCGCTACCTGTACTACCGCGTCGCGCGCGAGCGCCCAGACGTGCTGCACGCGTACCCGCGGCTCGACGGCCCCGACGGGGCCGAGTACGTCGCCTGGACCTGGGCCTTCGGGCGCGAGGAGATGGCGATTCCCGAGCTGTTCCTGCCGCCGCGACCGAGCGCGGCCCCCGCGGAGCAGCACGCCGGCGCCGGCGAAGCAGACGCGCGTGAGGACCACCAGGCCCGGCCGGCGCGCGCTCAGGTGCCGAGCGATGCGCTTGGAACGGGCTCCCCCAGCCCCGCCCGCGGGCGCGCCGACGGTCACGAGTCCCCGCCGAGCCTGGCGGTGCGCGTGAGCGGTTACATGCGGCACGCGCTCGGCCTCGGGGCGGCCGCGCGCGGCTACGCGCAGGCGCTGGTCGCAGCAGGCGTGCATGTGAGCACGGCGACGGTGCCGTTGCATCACCTCGAGCTGCCCGGCCACCTGGCCGCCGGTTACGGCGAGCACGACTTCGAGGACATCGTCAACGAGCACCGCTCGCACGCGGTCGAGATCGTGGCGGTGAACGCAGACGAGCTCCCGGCGTTCGTGGATCGACTGGGTGCGGACTACTTCCACGGGCCGCGGATCGGGATCTGGGGCTGGGAGACCAACAGCATCCCGGCTCGCTGGGCACGCGCCTTCGAGCTGGTCGACGAGATCTGGGTCTACTCGCGTTTCATGGCGGAGAACATCGGGGCTGTGGCGCCCGTGCCGGTCGTCGCGCTGCCGCCGCCCGTGCAGGCCCCACGGCCTGCGGCGGCGCCGCTGCGCCTCGGCGTGCGCGACGGCTTCCTGTTCCTGTTCGTGTTCGACTACCTCAGCACGATCCAGCGCAAGAACCCGGTCGGCCTGATCGAAGCGTTCAAGCAGGCGTTCGCGCCCGGCGAGGGTCCCCAGCTGCTGCTGAAGACGATCAACGCGCCCTTGCGGCCGCTCGCCGAGGAGGAGGTGCTGTGGGCCGTGGGCGATCGCAGCGACATCCACGTCGTCGATCGTTCGTTGAGCGCCGCCGAGCGAGACGGGCTGATGGCGGCGTGCGACTGCTACGTGTCGCTGCACCGCTCGGAGGGCTTCGGCCTGACGCTGGCCGAGGCGATGGCGATCGGCAAGCCCGTGATCGCGACCGCCTACTCGGGCAACCTCGACTTCATGAACGAGCGCAACTGCCTGCTGGTGGACTTCGAGCCGACGCTCGTCGGTCCGGAATGCGAGATCTATCCGGCCGACGGCGCCTGGGCGGCGCCCTCCGTCGCCCACGCCGCACAGCTGATGCGGGAGATCGTCAGCGCGCCCGAGCGCGCCGCCGCGCTCGGTGAGCGCGCACGCGCAGACATAGCGCGAACGCTCTCGCCGCAGGCGACCGGCGCGGCCATGCGCGGGCGCCTCGAGCAGCTGGTCCTCACAGCGAACAGCGTCTGACGGCGCGCATCGCGACCAGCTGCATCGCCTGCGGCTCCTCGGGAATGGCGAAGGGTTCGGCTGGCACGATGCCGGCCACCTGGGGAAAGCTCATCGTCAGCGTCGCCTTGCGCACGGGCGCGCCGCCCCTCGCCCGCACGCACGCGGTGACGGTGGCGCCGCGCGTGCGTATCGACACGCCGGGTTGCGGCGGCGCGCTCACAGGGACGAGCGTCGCGAAGCGCATCGAGATCCAGATCGGCCCCGGCGCGTCGCCGACGGCGAGCAGGTGCAGCGGCCCCTCGACCCACGGAAGTCCGCTCATGTCCAGGCGCACGGGCGGCACCCCGAGCCCGGAGACGACGGTCACGTCCACCGGCTCGGCACGTTCCTCGAGCGCGAGCGAGCCGGTGCGCGCGACCACGCGGCGGGCCGTCTGCACCCCCCCTATGCGCGTCAGCACGTAGCGGTAGTCGGGATTGAACTGCGGGTTTCGCGGGTTCGCTTCGCCGAGGTAGGCAAGGCTCGAGTAGTCGACGAATTCGCTCGGCAGCGACACGTGCCCATGGGTTTCCTCGGAGACCATGTAGTAGACGAGCGGAAGCTCGCCGGGGGCCTTGCCGAGATCCTCGCCGTAGCCTTCGAGGTCGACGTAGCCGGGGCGGGAGGGCAGTTGCGCAAGCAGCGCCCTGTCGCCGGCGTCCAAGAAGTAGGCGCCGTCGGCGAAGCGCAGGCGCTCCTGGCGGGTGCGCGCGGCTACGGCGAGCAGCGCGAGGAGCGCGACGAGCACGCCGGCCAGCCGCAGCCATCGGGAGCGGGCGGCGAGCAGCGCGGCGACGCCGAGCGCGACCAGCCCGATGCCGAGCGGCGCGGCCGGCAGCAGGTTGCGGTCGGTGCAATACGAGCAGTTCTGGGCGAGGCTCACGTAGGCGGCGAGCGCGGCGCAGGCGAGCAGGAAGGGTGCGAGCACGAGCGCGGCGCGCTGCCGTGCGAGCCCGAACAGGGCGACGGCGATCAGCGCGAGCGGGATCAGGGCGCCGATCAGCAGTTCGTGCGCGCCTGCGCTGCCGAGTTCGGTGAGCGAATAGAATTCGCGCGTCTGCAGCAGCCAGCCGGGCAGCACGGACAGCGGCAGGTGGTACTGCGGCAGGCCCGCGGCGAAGTAGTCGCCCCGCAGCACGTCGCGCCAGTAGCGCAGGTCGCGCGTGAAGGCGACGAGGTCGAGCACGGCGCTCAGCGCCACCACGAGTCCCACGCCGAGCAAGACGCGCAGCAGCAGATCGCGGCGCAGCTGTCCGCGGCGTCGCGCGAGCCCGCCGAGCACGACCAGGACCGCGAGCGATGCGAGCACCACCATCGGCGCGAACAGCGGATACAGCGCGAGCAGCCCGGAGCCGAGGATGGCGAGCAGGACGAGGCTCGACGGCGCGCGCTCTCGCAGCGCATCGACGCCGACGGCGACGATCGGGAGGATCACGGCAAGCCCGCAGATGGCCGCCTGGCTGCCGTCGACGACGAGCTGCATGTAGAACGGTCCCGCGAACAGGACCCCCGCGAACGGCGCGGCCCACCGCTGTCTGGGCACGGCATAGCGGATCGCCCCGAACGCGCCGAGCGCACCCACGATCAGGAACGCGATCAGGAACAGGCCCTGGGTCTCGGTTCCGTGCAGCCCGAGGAACGCGTTGACGTTGGCCGACAGCGGCGCAGCGTCGAGGTTCTGGTCGCCGCTGGCGTAGAACGTCCAGAACAGCCTGATGAAGTTCGACCGTCGCAGCTGCGACGCGGCGGGACGCCTGCCACCGGATCCGTTGACGAAGCCCCGGACTTCGGATGCGGAGAGCGGCCTGCTGGCCTGGCGAATGGACTCCTGTTCCATGCCGTCGGGCTCGGCCGTGTAGTCGACCGAGTCCCATACCTCGAAGCCCATCGGGCCGGTGCTGTGGCGCTCGTGCAGCGTGTAGTCGAGGGGCGCGGCGACGATCACACAGACCGCGAGCAGCGCGAGCGCGTCGAACGCGCCCAGGCGGCGCACGGGCGCGAGCATGCGTGCCACACCGCCCCGCTCGCCGCGGCCGGCGGCGCCGGCGAACGTCCGCCGGAGCGCGAACCCGACCGAGACGCAGGCCAGCACCGGGACGAGCCAATATGTGTTGTCGGCTGCGGTGAGCCAGATCAGCGTGGTGAACACGCAGGTGCCTGCGCACAGCCCGAGGACGGGTGCGAGGGCGAGTCGCGCGGCGGTGTCGAAGCGCCGGCCGAGGAAGGCGGCGGGCCCGCTGCCAAGGGCGAAAAGCACCGCCAGCATCGCCAGCTCGCGGGTCGCTATGTCGGTCCAGATGTGCATGCGGGCGAGGCTGTGGCGTGCCAGACTACCGCCCGGTGCCACCGACAAATCACGCCGTCGCCTACCTGTCAGCGGCCGCGGCGCTCGCCCAGCAGGTCGATCCGGAGCAGCTCGACGCGCTCGCGCGCGGGCTCGCCGACGTGCGCGAGCGGGGTGGGCGCCTGTTCATACTGGGGGTGGGCGGCGGCGCCGGTCACGCCTCGCACGCGGTCAACGACTTCCGCAAGCTCTGTGCGCTCGAGAGCTACGCGCCCAGCGACAACGTCTCGGAGCTGACCGCGCGAACGAACGACGACGGCTGGGAGACCGCGTACAGCGCGTGGCTCGAGACCTCGCGTCTGAGCGAGATCGACGCGCTGCTGGTGTTCTCGGTCGGAGGCGGTTCGCGCGAGCACAACGTGTCGACGAACCTGGTCGGCGCGATGGAGCTGGCGAGCGACGTCGGGGCCTCGATCTTCGGCGTCGTCGGCGCTCCCGGAGGCGCCCTTGCCGAGTGTGCGCAGGCGGCGATCCTGATCGACCCGCCGCCGGAGCTGCGCACGCCGCTGGTCGAGTCCTTTCAGGCGGTCGTCTGGCATGGTCTGGTCTCGCACCCGCAGCTGGCCATGCAGCAGGGTCACTGGGAGTCGCTCGCCGCGCGCGACACGCGGTGAGCGGTCGCTGGGAGTTCCCCGCCGGCAGCGGCCTGGCGCTCTTGCGCGCCGCCGGCGCGGCCCCGCCGCGCGGTGGGCGGGGCGCTCTGCTCGATCGCGACGGCACGCTCAACGAGGGGGTCGCGGACCCCGAAACCGGCCTGGCGGAGTCGCCGCTGGCGGCGCCTGATGTGAGGCTGCTGCCACACGTGGCGGACTCGCTCGGGCGGCTCGAGACCGCGGGCTATGCGCTCGTTTGCGTCACCAACCAGCCCGCCGCCGCCAAGGGCAAGACGACCGTGGAGGAGCTGCTCGCCGTACACGAGCGCGTGCTCGCGCTGCTCGCCGCCGACGGGCTCACGATCGCGCTGTCGCTGCTGTGCCTGCACCACCCGGAGGGCGTCGTCGCCGGGCTGGCGGGCGCATGTGAGTGCCGCAAGCCGGCGCCGGGCATGTTGCGCCGCGCGGCGGCGATGCTCGCGCTCGACCTGGCGCGCTCGTGGATGATCGGCGACACCGACGGCGACGTGCTCGCGGGCAACGCCGCGGGCTGTGGCACGGCGCTCCTGGAGTACCCGCCGAGCGAGCACAAGCGCACCGGCATCGGCGAGCCGCAGATACGCGCCGACGGCCTCGCCGGCGCCGTCGAGCTGATCCTCGACCGCGACTCCGCGTGATCGGGATCGGGCCGCCGGCCGCGTCCGCGAATCCGGGCCGGCGCGCGGTATGGTGGCCGCAATGCTCGATCGGATCTCGACGAAGATCTTTGCCGACGGGGCCGACCTCGACGGGATCCTGGCGCTTGCCGCCGACGCGCGCATCGCCGGGTTCACCACGAATCCGACGCTGATGTGGAAGGCCGGCCTGACCGACTATGCGGAGTTCGCGCAGCGCCTGCTCGAGCGCATCACCAAGCACCCGATCTCCTTCGAGGTGTTCGCGGACGACCCCGATGAGATGCGCCGCCAGGCGCGGCTGATCGCCGCCTGGGGCGAGAACGTCTACGTCAAGGTCCCGGTGACCACCACGACGGGCGAATCGACCGCATCGCTCGTGCGCGAGCTCGCCGAGGACGGCGTCAAGGTGAACGTCACGGCGCTGTTCACCACCGCGCAGGTGGAGCTGATAACCGCCGCGGTCAAGGACGGCGCCCCCTCGTACATCTCGGTGTTCGCGGGGCGAATCGCCGACGCCGGGATCGACCCCGTGCCGATCATGGCGCGGGCGGTGGACATCATGGCGCAGGCCCCCAGGGCGGAGCTGATCTGGGCCTCGCCGCGGGAGATCCTCAACGTCGTGCAGGCCGACCAGGTGGGTTGTCACATCATCACGGTCACGCACGACATGCTGAAGAAGCTCGACTGCTTGGGCAAGAACCTCGAGCAGTACTCGCTCGAGACGGTCAGGATGTTCCACGGCGACGCGGTCGCCGCAGGCTTCACGCTGTAGCGATGATGCTGGGTGCATGGCACGGGCGCCGGCCCTTCGACCTCTGCGTGGACGGGTGCCAGGCGTGAGGCGCGTGTGCATCACCGGCGGCGCCGGCTTCATCGGCAGCACGCTCGCCGACAGGCTCGTGGCCGCCGGCGCGGAGGTGGTGATCGTCGATGACTTTCGCACCGGGCGCCGTGAGTTCATCGCGGACGCCCTCGCCGGCGGGCGGGTGCGGCTGGTCGAGGGAGACGTGCTCGCGCGCGACGTGCTCGAGCAGGCCACGCGCGATTGCGATTGGGTGGTCCACCTCCAGGCCAACGCGGACGTGCGCCGGGGCTTGGAGCACCCGCGGCGCGACCTCGAGCAGAACACGATCGCGACCTCGAACGTGCTGGAGGCGATGCGCGTGAACGGCGTCAAGCGGATCGCCTTCTCCTCGACGGGCTCGGTCTACGGCGAGCCGGAGGTCTTCCCGACGCCGGAGGACGCGCCCTTCCCGCTGCAGACGTCGCTGTACGCCGCGTCGAAGCTCGCCGGCGAGGGCCTGATCGAGGCCTACGCAGCTGGCTACGGCTTCACCGCGGTGATCTTCCGTTTCGTCTCGATCCTCGGCGAGCGCTACACGCACGGCCACGTGTTCGACTTCTACCGCGCGCTCAGGCGCGATCCCTCGCGGCTGACCGTGCTCGGCGACGGGCGGCAGGAGAAGTCCTACCTGTACGTGCAGGATTGCGTCGAGGCGATGCTGACGGCGACGTCGAAGCACGCCGAGGAGGCGGGTGCGCACGTGTACAACCTCGGCACCGACGAGACGATCGTGGTGGACGAGTCGATCGCGATCATCACCGCCGAGCTCGGTCTCGAGCCGCAGATCGAGCACACGGGGGGAAGGCGCGGCTGGACCGGCGACAGCCCGCTGATCCACCTCGACACGAGCCGCATTCGCGCGCTCGGCTGGGAGCCGCGCTTGACGATCCGCGAGTCCGTGGCGCGCACGGTGCGCTGGCTCGCGCAGAGCGAATACGCCTGGCGCGATCGCCTCGCCGAGGGTATGGCGGCGAGCGGGAAGGGGCCGTCTGCGTGAGCGTGATCTTCAGTCGGGCGCCGCTGCGCATATCGCTCGGCGGCGGCGGCACCGACCTGCCCTCCTATTACCGTGAGCACGGCGGCTTCTTCGTGTCGGGTGCGATCGACAAGTACGTATACATGCTCACCCACACGGTCTTCCAGCGGCGCTACCGCATGAAGTACTCCGAGATGGAGGAGGTCGACGAGATCCCCGAGATCCGCCACCCGATCCTGCGCGAGACGCTGGCGCGCCATTGGCGCGGCAACCCGCTCGAGATCGCGTCGGTCGCCGACGTGCCGGCGGGCACCGGCATGGGCTCCTCCGGGGCCTTCACGGTGTGCCTGTTGAAGGGGCTCGCGCACGCGCGGCGCACGTCGATCACGCCGGGGGCGCTCGCCGAGGGCGCCTGCGAGATCGAGATGGACGTGCTGCGCGAGCCGGTCGGCAAGCAAGACCCCTACGTGGCTGCGCATGGCGGCATCTGCGCCTACACCATCGAGCGTGACGGCGGCGTGCAGGTGCGCCCGATCGAGCTCGGCGCGGACGTGCTGCGCAGGCTGCGCGATCAGCTGCTGCTGTTCTACACGGGCGAGGCGCGCTCGGCCTCGAGGGTGCTTTCCGACCAGGACGAGCGCTCGAAGGCAGGCGACGAGGAGATGATCGAGAACCTGCATCGAACGAAGGAGCTGGGGCGGCGCAGCTGCGAGCTGCTCGAGTCGGGCGATCTGGAGGGTTACGCCGAATTGATGCACGAACATTGGGAGCACAAGCGGCGGCGCTCGCCGGGGATGGCCACCGAGCACATCGATCGCCTCTACATGCTCGCGCGGCGCAGCGGCGTCATCGGCGGCAAGCTCGTCGGCGCCGGCGGCGGCGGCTTCCTGCTCGTGTACTGCCCGCGTCCCGAGGACACGCGCCAGGCGATGGCCGCGGCGGGGGCCTCCGAGCTGGCCTTCGACTTCGAGTTCGACGGGGCTTACGCCAGCGAGTACGCATGAGCGGCCTGTCGGTCGCCGTGGTCGGTTGCGGCCTGATCGGGGCGAAGCGGGCAGCGGCGCTCGAGCCCGACGACACGCTGCTCGGCTGCCAGGACATCGACGTCGAGGCGGCGGCGGCGCTCGCGCAGCTTCATGGCGCCCGTGCATACGGGAGCCTCGAGGAGCTGCTCGCAGCCGGACCGGACGTGGTGATCGTGGCGACCGTCCACGACCAGCTGGCGGCGCTCGCCGAGCGCGCGCTCGGCGCGGGGGCGCACGTGCTCGTCGAGAAGCCGGCCGGGATCTCGACGGCCGAGATCAGGCGGCTGCTCGACCTCCGTGCAGCCGCCGGCCGGGTGGTCAAGGTGGGATTCAACCACCGCTTCCATCCGGGCATAGCGCGCGCGGCGGCCCTGGCCCGCTCGGGCAGCCATGGGCAGCTTCTGTTCCTGCGCGCGCGTTACGGGCACGGGGGCCGACCCGGCTACGAGCGCGAGTGGCGTGCCCAGCCGGCACGCTCCGGCGGGGGCGAGCTGATCGACCAGGGCATGCACCTGCTCGATCTCAGTCACTGGATCGCCGGCGCCCTGCCGCTGCATGCGGCGCTGCTGCGCACGCACTTCTGGGACATCACGGGTGAGGACAACGCCGCCCTGATGCTCGGCGAGGCCGAGTCGAGGAGCGCGCCCTGGGCGCTGCTGCACGTCAGCTGGACCGAGTGGAAGAACACGTTCTCGCTGGAGATCTACTGTGAGAAGGCCAAGCTCCAGGTCGACGGCCTCGTGCGCTCCTACGGCCCGCAGACGCTCCGCATCTACAGGATGGGACCCGAGCTGGGACCGCCGAGCCTGGAGCGGATCGACTACCCCGACGAGGACTGCTCGTGGGCGCAGGAGTGGCGCAACCTCAAGTGTGCGATCGCGGCGTCGGACTCCTCGCTGGTCAACGGCGGCTTGGAGGACGCGCTCTATGCGTGGGAGCAGGTGGAGGCGGCGTACTCCGCGGGCCCCTATCGGCGGATGCGAGAGGCGATCGCCACTTGAGCGCACCGCGGCGCGTCGTCGTGACGGGTGGCTCGCGGGGGATCGGCCGCGCCGTGGCCGAAGCCCTCGCCGAGCGCGGCGTGCGGCTGCTGCTGCTCGCGCGCAGCCGGGAGGCGCTCGCGCAGACCTGCGCCGAGCTGGCCGGCGAGGAACACGAGGCGGTCGCGCTCGACGTCGCCGACAAGACAGCGTGGCGCCGCCTCGCCCCGCGCCTGGGCGACGTCGACGGGCTCGTCTGTGCGGCGGCGATGCTGGACCCTGTGGGACCCGTCGGCACCTACTCCGTCGAGGGCTTCCAGCGGACGCTCGACGTCAACGTCACGGGGACGCTGCAGGCGATCGTCAGCTGCCTGCCGGCGCTGCGCGCGAACAAGGGCTCGATCGTGACCTTCAGCGGCGGCGGCGGCACCGCGCCCCTGCCGCGCTTCGCCGCCTATGCGGCCTCGAAGGCAGCGGTCGTGCGCTTGACCGAGACCATCGCGCTCGAGCTCGCCGCCGACGGCGTTCGTGCCAACTGCGTGGCGCCGGGGTTCGTGGCGACCGAGATGCACCGCGCCACCCTCGTGGCGGGGCCGGATCGCGCCGGCGCGGAGTACTTCGAGCGGACGCGCGCAGAACTCGATCGCGGCGGCGTGCCGGCGAGCGAGGCGGCTGAGCTCGTCTGCCGCCTGCTCCAGCACGAGCCCGGCGCGGCCTTCACCGGCAAGCTCGTCTCGGCGCAGTGGGACGACTGGCGCGACCTTGGGTTTCGCCGCCGGCTCGCGGCCGAGCGCGATCTGGCGACGCTGAGGCGGATCGACGACACGCTGTTCGGGCGGATCGGAGATTCTTGAGCACGTGAGCCAGCCCTTCGTCAGCCATGTCGACGCCGGAAGCGAGGTCAACTGGTCCGAGGACCTCGAGGAGCTGCATCAGGAGAGCAGCCGCACGCACTTCATCGACGTGTGGACGCGGCGCGCGATGCTCGCGCGGATCGGGAGCCTGCCGCCCCGTCCGACGGTCCTCGACGTGGGCTGCTCGACCGGCTATCTGCTGGAGGACCTTCAGCGCGCGCTGCCCGACGCGAGCCTGATCGGGGTCGATCTCGTCGCCAGCGGCCTGCGCGCGGCGCACGAGAACGTGCCGGCGGCGCAGCTGCTGCTGGCCGACGTGTGTGCCCTGCCGCTCGAGGACGAAGCGGTCGACGCGGCACTTAGCGCCAACCTGCTCGAGCACGTGGGGGACGATGAGCGCGCGCTGGCGGAGATCCTGCGCGTGCTGCGGCCGGGGGCGCGCGCGGTGATCGTCGTGCCTGCCGGACCTGGGAACTACGACTACTACGACCGCTTCCTCGGCCACGAGCGCCGCTATGCGCGGGGCGAGCTCGCGCGCAAGGCGCGCGCCGCCGGGTTCGAGGTGCTCGAGGACGCGCACCTGGGCGCGCCGATCTACCCGGCCTTCTGGGCGGTCAAGCAGCGCAACCGGCGGCGTTTCGCGCATCTCCAGGGCGAGCAGCTCGAGCAGAGGGTGCGTGCAGACATCGAGCGCACGACCGATTCCGCGCTCGGCCGGCTCGCCTGCCGGCTGGAGGAGCGGATGCTAGCGCTGGGCATCCGCCCGCCCTTCGGGGTGCGTGGACTGGTCGTGCTCGAGCGGGCGGAGAGCGCGAGATGAGCGCGCAGCCGACGTCGGCGCCGGCGGAGGATCGCACGGCCGGGCGCCGCATGCTCAGCATCGTGATCCCGGCGTACAACGAGCAGGACAACGTGGAGGCCGCGTATGAGCGCCTGCGCGAGGTGATGGCGGGCCTCGACCTCGAGTGGGAGCTGATCTTCAGCGTCGACCCGTGCACGGATCGAACCGAGGAGCTGATCCTCGAGCTCCGCCGGCGCGACCGGCGCGTGAAGATGCTGCGCTTCTCGCGGCGCTTCGGCCAGCCGATGGCCACGATCGCCGGTCTCGAGGCCTCCGCGGGCGACGCGGTGGTGGCGATCGACTGCGACCTGCAGGACCCGCCCGAGTTGATCCCCGAGCTCGTCGCGCGCTGGCTCGAGGGCAACGACGTGGTGTACGCGCAGCGGCGCACGCGAGCGGGCGAGACGATCCCCAAGCGCATCGTGGCGGCCGTCGGCTACCGGGTGATCAAGCGCATCGCCGACGTGGACATACCGCCGAACACCGGCGACTTCCGCCTGATGAGCCGCCGCGTGGTCGACAACGTGGTGGCGCTCAAGGAGGGCCACGGCTTCCTTCGCGGCCTGGTCGGCCTCGTCGGCTTTCGTCAGACGAGCGTGCTCTACGACCGTGCCCCGCGCGCGGCGGGCACGAGCAAGTACAACCGCTTCTGGGGCTCGCTGGTGATCGGCCTCAACGGCGTCGTCGGCTTCTCCCGCTACCCCCTGCAGCTGATCTCCATCGTCGGCGTGGGCCTGTCGCTGCTCGCCTTCATGGTCGCGCTCGTCTACCTGGCGCTGAAGCTGGCCGGCGAGAACTTCCCCGTCGGCAACCCCACGATCGTGATCGTGGTGGCGTTCTTCAGCGGCATCCAGCTGCTGTCGCTGGGCGTGATCGGCGAGTACGTGGGCCGTATCTACGACGAATCGCGAGATCGTCCGAAGTACATCGTCGAGTCGCGCCACGGCTGGGAAGACTGAGTGCGCGGCGAGCCCGCGGGTCGCCTGACGCCCCCCGTCTGCATCCTCGCCGGAGGTCTCGGCACCCGGCTCGGAGAGCGGGTGCGCGACACGCCCAAGCCCCTGATCGAGGTCGCGGGCCAGCCGTTCCTGCTGCACCAGTTGCGCCTGCTGGCCGACCACGGGCTGAGCGACGCCGTGCTGTGCGTCGGCTACCGCGGCGAGCAGATCGAGTCGGCGATCGGCGCGGAGCGCTTCGGGGTGACGATCCGCTACAGCTACGACCGTCCGGGCCTCGACGGCACGCTGGGAGCGATCAGGCGGGCGCTGCCGCTGCTCGGCGATCGCTTCCTCGTCCTCTACGGCGACACCTACCTGCGCGTCGACTATCGAGGGGTGCTCACCGCATGGTGCGCCAGCGGACTGCCCGCGATCATGACCGTGCTCCACAACGAAGGCCGCTGGGACGTCTCGAACGCGCTCTATCGCGACGGGCGCGTGACAGCCTACGACAAGCGTGCGCCCACGCCCGCAATGGAGTGGATCGACTACGGGCTGGGCGGGCTCACGAGCGAGGCGCTGGCCGGCGTCGACGAGCGCGACGGCGAGCTGGCCGCGCTGTACGCGCGCCTGGCCGTCCGCGGCCTGCTGGCCGGCTATCTCGCGAGCGAGCGCTTCTACGAGATCGGCACCCCGGAGGCGCTGGCCGAGACCGACGCGTTCCTGCGGGGGCTCACGGCGCCCAGCCGACCGGATGCTCGCTGAGGCGAGCGACGCGCTCCGCGGGCACGGCGACCAGGCGCGCGGGCAGGAGATCGGTGAGCGGCGAGCGCCGCCGCAGGCGAAGGCTCTTGAGCACCTTGAACTTCAGGACCTGATCGAAGCCGGGCCCGAGGGCGGCGCGTTCGGGGCGCAGCCCGGCCTCGATCAGCGCGCGCTCCAGCGTGCGCGGCTCGAACAGCGAGATGTGGATCTCGGGGATCACGTAGCGCCAGCGCGCCAGCCGGTCGGCATACGGCTGCGCGTTGCCCGTCGTCAGATACAGCAGGCCCCCTGGGCGAAGCATCGTGCCCATCCGCCGCAGCTCTGCCACGGGATCGACCGTGTGCTCGATCACCTCGATCGCGGTCACGACATCGAAGCTCCCGGCGAGGTCGGGCAGCTGGTGGGCTTCGAGCACCGGAATGCCGCGGGCCTCGGCCTCGCGCGCGATCGCCCCCTCGTCGAAGCCGCAGGCGTCCGCGCGGGCGCTCTCCCGCAGGTGCCGCACCAGGCAGCCGTTGCCGCAGCCGTAGTCGAGCCAGCGGCGCCCGGAGTCGCGTCCGCCCGTGAGGTGCTCCACGAGCTGGGCGATGCCCTCCCACTCGTATCGCCGGATCGAGCGCTCGGGATGCTCGAGCTCGAAGCGGTAGTCGACCAGCGGATCGGCTCCCTCTCCAGCGTAGTAGCGCTCGTCGTAGATCGCGGCATAGTCGAGCCACGGGTCGAGCACGAACCCGTAGCCGCAGGCCGGACACCGCGCGAGGCGGTAGTCCCGCCGGCTGTAGCGTCCGTGCACCGTGCCAGCCTGACGCGTGGTGGCGCCGCAGATGCGGCAGTGGGGCTGGGGCTCGGAGGGAAGGCCGGGCAGGCGGCCGATCATAGCCGCGCCGCGGTGGGCCGCAGGCGGTCCACTACGCTCCGGGGATGACCAGCACCACGCCGGCGGCGCGCATCAGCTCGGCGGCCAAGGGCTTGCGATCGCCGAGCTCGGGCCTGCTGGGGCAGGGGATGCGCTTCGCGCTCTCCGGCGCCACCGTCGCCGTGGTCTACCTGAGCACCACGACCGTGCTCGCGGACGTGGTCGGGCTGCCGTTCCAGGAGGCGCTGGTGATCGGCTTCTGCACGGGCCTGGCGGTGCATTTCACGCTGCAGCGGGTGTTCGTGTGGGTGCACCACGAGGAGTTCGCGCTCCCTCTCGGGCACCAGCTGTGGCGCTACCTGCTGGTCGCGGCCGTGCAGTACGGGGTGACGGCCGCCTCCACCGCGCTGCTGCCGTCGGCGCTGGACCTGCCGACGGAGGTCGTGTACGTGGCGACGGTCGCGGTCGTCTTCGCCGCCAACTTCGTGGTCTTCCGTCAGGGCATCTTCCACCCGAGCAGCGCCGGCGATCCAGGTGCTGAGGGCGAGCACGGCGCCGAGAGCGCGTAAGAGCAGCGCCGAGAGCAGGCAGAGCGGTCCCGCAGAGCGCGGGCTCGGCGAGCCTTCCCCGCTTGCACGCCGTCGATCCATACGTCGATCGGCCGGCAGATCAGTCAAGTCCCGTGAGCGCGGACCGAATACAGATTGGCATGGGCTCACTTGCGTGCATCGGCCGTGACGCCCGCCGTGCGGGCACGTGCGCGCTCGCCGGCGCGCTCGCCGCCGTCGCCATCGCCGCCGTGGGCGCGCCCGGCGCCCAGGCCGCCGAACCCGGCGTCAACCTGATCGGCAGCACCTCGGCGCAGATCCCGGCTGTGCAGGCGCTCGGCACCCACTGGGTGCGCATGTTCGCCTCGTGGCCGGACCTGGAGCCCGCGAGCGGCTCGTTCTCGACGTTCTGGCTGGGCTACTACGAAGAAACGTTCCGCTCGCTGCCGGCGGGCACCAAGGTGCTGCTCGACGTGGTCGACACGCCGAGCTGGGAGACGGGCTCGGGCAACCCGAGCACGCCGCCTGCGAGCGCGCAGGAATACGGGGCGTTCGTGGGCGAGCTGGCGCAGCGCTTCGGCGCGCGGGTGAGCGCGTACGAGATCTGGAACGAGGAGGACTCCTCCGCGTGGTGGCCCGGCGGCCCCAACGCGGCCGCCTACACCGAACTGCTGAAGGCGGCCTACCCGGCGATCAAGAGCGCCGACCCCGATGCCACGGTGGTGCTGGGCGGGCTCACCGGCAACGACTACGAATACCTGGAAGGGGTGTACGGCGCCGGCGGCAAGGGCTACTTCGATGCGGTGGGAGTCCACACCGACACCGCCTGCGACGTGCTCTCCCCCTACGAATTCCTGCGGGGCGCCAACGATCGCCTGGTGCCGGACTCGTTCCTCGCCTACCGCGAAGTCCACGACGTGATGGTCGCCAACGGCGAGGAAAAGCCGATCTGGATGACCGAGCTCAGCTGGCGCACGACCAGCGCGGTCTGCCCCGAAGGGGCATGGGCTGGCCAGAAGCCCGAGGGCGTCAGCGAAGAACAGCAGGCCACGTACCTGCGCCAGGCCTACCACTGCCTGCAGCAGGACCCCTACGTCAAGGTCGCGCTGTGGTTCCCGCTGGAGGACGAAGGGCCGGTGCTGTCGGGCCTGCTGAGGTCCAACGGCACGCGCAAGCCGTCGTTTGCGGCGATGCGCGCGTACGCGCGCGAAGGCGACGAGCTGAGCGAACCGTGCGGGGTGTTCACGGGGCCGAAGATCACGATCGCCTCGCCCCGCAACCGCGTGCGCTACGGGGGCCCGCTGCCGATCCACGTGTCCGCGGCCAGCTCGATCGGCGTGTTCCGCATCCGCCTGGAGTGGGACGGCAAGCTGATCCGCAACTACGACGGGCCGAGCTTCCCCGACACGCTGGCCGGCGCGCTCGACTGGCAGGGCGCCAAGCACATCCCCTACGGCCGTCACACGCTCACGTTCCTCGCCTACGACAAGGAGCGCAACGTGTCGAGGGCGAGCATCACGATCTACCACATGCGCCCGCGCAAGAAGCACGGCCGGCGCTCCCGCTCGCGCCACCACGCCGGCTAGCGAGGCCTGCTCCATCCGAGCGCATCCGGGGGGCCGCGGGCGGTCGCGATCGCGCCTCGCGCCCATGCCGCCGGCAGCGCGCTGGCCGGCGCCTCGCCGCTGCTAGAGTGCTCGCGCCTTGCAGGAGGAAGCTATCCGTCGCGGGGTGACCGGCGCCATGGGCGCGGCGAGCGCGGGGCGCGTTCGCGTGCTGCCAGCGCTCGCCTGGCTGGCGGCGCTCGCGGGCCTCGCCAACCTGGTCGTGCTGGCCGCGCAGGCCGCCTCGCTGGTGCACAGCCTGTATCTGAACGCGGACAACGCGTCGGCGCTGGTGATGCCGGCGCTCGCCGGTCATCTGCCCGCGGGGGCGGTGGTGAACCTGGGCAACCACGCCTGGTACGAGCCGTGGTGGTTCATGCGCGCCACCGCCGGGCTGCCTGGCTACCGCCAGCTGTGGGAGGCGGCGCCGATCGTCGGGGGACTGCTCGGCTCCGCCGCGGTGGCGGCGTGCGCGTGGTGGGCGCTGGGCCGCGTGGCGGGCCTCGCCTGCGCGGCGGTGCTGTTCGCCGCCAGCGAAGCGCAGCGCTGGATCCTGTACGTGCCGGAGAGCCACGGCCTGGTGGTGCTGCATCTGGCGGCGCTCTGCGCGGCGCTGCTGTTCGCGGCGGAGCGCTCGCACGCCGGCCGGCTGAGCCGCGGCGCGAGCGTCGCCGTGGCGGCGCCGCTGGTGCTGTTCACCGGCGCCGGCCTCACCGACCAGCTGCTGCTGGCGAGCGCCCTGCCCGCGCTGGTGCTGGCGCCCGCGCTGTGCTGGTGGCGCACGCGCGCCGACTCGTGGCGGTCGGTGAGCGCGTTCTCACTGGCGGTGGCGGTGCTGTCCGCCCTGCTCGCGCTCCTGCTGACGCACGTGATGCAGGACCGCAATGTGGTGCACGCTCCCTTCCCGGTCGACTTCGTCGGCTCCGAATCGATCTTCGCGGGCATCCAGAACCTGATCGCGACGCTGTGCTCGCTCGGCGGCGGCGACTTCTTCGGCGCCCCGGCGAGCGGCGCGAACCTCCTCACGTTCCTCGCCGGGGCGCTCACGCTGCTCGCGCTGGCGGCTGTGCTGGCGGCCCTGTGGCGCTGGCTGAGGGCGCCGGCGGGCGAGACCCGAGGGGCGGCGGGCGAGACCGGCGGGGCGGCGGGCGAGACCGGCGGTCCGGCGGGCGCGAGCGGCCGGGCGAGCAGGGTCGAGCGGGGCTCCGCGCGCGAGCGCGCGGCGGTCCGCCGCGATCTGTTCGTGGCCTTCTGGGGGCTTGTGCTGGTGGTGGTGCTGGCTGTGTTCGCGCTCACCTCGGTGTCGGGCAGCACCACGGACGGGCGCTATCTGCTCGGCGCGTGGGCCGCGACCGCGGCGCTGCTCGGCGCTGCAGCGCAGACGCCGGTGGCACGGGCGGCGCTGCTCACCGGCGTGGCGCTGTTCGGCGTGCTCAACATCCACGCGCAGCTGTCGAGCGGCGTGACCCCTGCGGGGGTGGGTCCCGGCCAGCGCCTGGCTGGGGCGATCGAGCGTTTCGCGAGCGCCGAGGGAGCGAGCGTGGGCTACGCCAGCTACTGGGATTCGGCGCCGGTGAGCTGGGAGACCCGGCTCCACGTCAAGCTCTACCCGGTGGGGGCCTGCGCGACGCCGGCCGGCCTGTGTCCGTACTTCAACAACCAGATCAGCAGCTGGTATCGCCCGCGCGCGGGCGTCCGCAGCTTCCTGCTGACCGACTCCCGACCCACGGTCCCCGGCGCGATCGCCGCTCCGCCGGCGAGCTTCGGCAAGCCGCTGGCGGTGGACGACGTGGGAGAAGGCCTGACTGTGTACGTGTACGGCCACGACGTGGCCGCCGACCTCGGCTGAGACGCCGGCTGCTCAGCGCGAGCGCCACTGCCAGCAGTGCAACTCGGCGGGCTCGCGCGCGCACGCCAGCGCGCCCGCCACCTGCGGCCCGAGGCCGAGCTCCAGCTGGCGCACCCATGGCTCGCGCGCGCTGCCGCGTGGCGCCGCTGCGCCGATGCCGGTGCCGGCGCACTTGAGGGCGGCCTCGTGACGCGTCCACGCCCGCAGGAACTCGCGCCGGCGCGCGCGCGGATCGGTCAGCGCGCGCAGGCGCTGCGCCTGCTCCTCGCCGAGCACGCGCGCCGCCACCGCCGCCTCGTCCATCGTCCGCCGCGCCGCCACCTCCACGTCCACCCCCACCGCCCCCAGCCGGCTGAACGCGTACAGCGCGACTGCGCCCGAGTGCGAGAGGTTGAAGAACAGGCCCCCGTCCGCGAGCTCGGGCTTGCCGTGCGCGCCCACGACGAAGCGCAGCTCGCCGGGCGAGGAGCCGAGGTAGCTGGCGCTCAGCGTGCGCAGCAGGCCGCGCGCACGCGCCCACCGCCGGCGTGCGCTCGCGCTCAGCAGGCGCTCCGAGCGCTCGCGCTCGCGCTCGCACAGCAGCTCCTCGAGACCGGCCGGCAGCGCGTCGGCGTCGGCGCGCCACACGTGCACCGCGGCGCCGTCCAGGCACGGGCGCACCGGCCCGGCGCTCCAGCGCGACCCGGAGCCGTGCGCGTGCTGGGGCGTCTGCGCCGCTCCCCGACCCGGATCCGCCATACAGGCCAAATCTACCGCTAGGCTCTTGCGGCCCATGCGCGTCACTCCCACCAAGCTCGACGGCGTGGTGACGCTCGAGCCCGCCGTCCACGCCGACGAGCGCGGTTTCTTCTGCGAGACCTACCGCAGCGCCTGGCACGGCGACGCCGGCATCGTCGAAGAGCTCGCCTTCGTCCAGGACAACCACTCCCGCTCCGCCCGCGGCGTGGTGCGGGGCCTGCACTTCCAGGTGGGCGCCGGGGTGGGCAAGCTGGTGCGCTGCGGGCGCGGGCGGATCGTGGACGTGGCGGTGGACCTGCGGCGCGGCTCCCCCACCTACGCCCGGTGGGTGGCGGTGGAGCTCGACGACGAGGGCATGCGCCAGCTGTACGTGCCCCCAGGCTTCGCCCACGGCTTCTGCGCGCTCAGCGAGGTGGCGGACGTGATGTACAAGCAGACCGGCTACTACGACCCCGAGCTGGAACGCGCGATCGCCTGGAACGACCCGGACATCGCGATCGAGTGGCCGCTGCCGGCGCACGAGCTGACGGTCTCCGAGCGGGACGCGGCGGCTCCGAGGCTGGCCGAGGTGGCGGGGGAGCTGCCCTTCGAGTGGCATCCTTAGCTGTCGATGCCCGCACCGCTAGAGCGTCTGAGCGCGCGCACCAACGGCTGCACCGTCACCCCCCGCCAGTACCTGTGGTTCGCCTACGCCGCGCTGGTGGCGCTCACGCTGATCGTGCTCACCGGCGCAGCCGTGCGGCTCACCGGCTCGGGCCTCGGCTGCCCCACGTGGCCGAAGTGCTACGGCAACGTGTACCCGCCGCTGCACACGCACGCGCTGATCGAGTTCTCCAACCGCGTGCTGACCGCGCCCGTATGCCTGGCGGCCGGGCTGGCCTGGCTGGCGGCGCTGCGCCGGCGCCCCTACCGGCGCGAGCTGACGTGGCTGGCGGCGATGCTGCCGCTGGGCGTGATCGGCCAGGCGGTGCTGGGCGGCCTCACCGTCAAGGGTCGCCTGGACTACGGCTGGGTGATGGGCCACTTCGCGCTGTCGATGCTGATCCTGGTGGCGGCGGTGACGCTGGCCTGGCGCGCCCGCGGCGCGCGTGAGGAAGCCGAGGCGGGCGGCGCGCTTGCGCGGCCGGGCGGCGAGGCCGGCGAGAGCGCCGGTGCGGCCGTGGCGGCTCCCGCCGGCGCAGTCGTCTCGGCCCCCGTCGCCGCCGCCACGGGCGGTGAGCGGCGCGCCGGCGCGCTCGGCACCGACCGCACGATCGTGCGGGGCGTTCGCGCGCTGGTGGCGCTGGGCGCGCTGACGATCTTTGCCGGCACCGCCGCCACCGCGGCCGGCCCGCACGCGGGCGGCGAACCGGGCCAGAAGATCAACCGGCTGGACTTCGACGGGCGCGGCACGATGGACTTCGTGATCCACCGCCATGCGGAGATCGCGTTTGTGTTCAGCCTCGCTGCGGTGGCGCTGTGGTGGCTGTCGCGCAGGCGCCCGGCGACGGCGATGGTGAGGCGCTCGCTGACGGTGCTGTGCGCGCTGCTGGCGGTGCAGGGGGCGGTGGGCCTGGACCAGTACGAGACGCACCTGCCCACCGAGCTCGTGTGGGTGCACGTGGCGCTCGCCTCGACGGCCTGGATATCGACGCTGTGGGCGTGCTGCGCGGCCGGACGGCTGGCGCCCCGCAGCGCCATGGAGGGCGTCGCGGAGGGCGCCGCGGCGCGCTCCGCGACGGCGCGCGGGCGCCCTCGCGCGGAGGCGGGGGAGGCGCCGGCCGTCGGCGGGCCGGTCTGATTTCCCGAAATTAGGGCTTCTTTTCGGCGCTCGCGGGCCGTTTTCCGCTCCCGCCGTCCTCACCAGGGGTTAGCCTGCCCTCAGCAACGACACTCGAGAAGGGAGTGGCATGACCAAGAACGATCTAGCCGAGCAGGTCGCGGGGCGCACCGGACTGGCCGCCAGCCAGGCGCGTCAGGCGCTCGAGGCGGCGATCGATGTGGTCTCCGACGAGTTGGCCGCCGGGGGTGAGGTCGCGCTTGCCGGCTTTGGCAAGTTCAGCGTCAGCCACCGCGCAGCGCGTCAGGGGCGCAACCCGTCCACCGGCGAGACGATCAGCATCGCGGCCTCGAAGGCCGCGAAATTCTCCGCCGCCAGCGCACTGAAGAAGCGCCTGAACGGCTGATCGGCAGCTTCGCCCAGGTCTCGTCACCGGCCCTGCGCGGCCGGTGACGAGCGTGCGTTGCGTGCTGGGCTCCCCGGCACGCAGACCTCGGCAATTCTTACCGCTTGGTAACCCGTCGTTTAGCGCGGTGCTGGAGGCTTCGCACGAACCCTCTCCGGAAAGGCGGTGCAGCCGGATGACTGCCAACAGGATCGCCACACGGGGGCCGGCCGCGACCTGCGGGCAGCCCGCGAGCCGCGAGCCGACGTCGACCGGCGAGCCGACGTCGACCGGCGAGCAGCCCGCGCCGCGCGCCGGCACGACGGAGCGCTACGAGTCGCTGGCGCGCTTCTACAACGCCGACGAGCGGCGTGTGCGCTCGCGCGAGCTGGACGTCGGCTTGTGGTGGCGCGAGGCCCTGGACGGTCCGATCCATCGCGCTGCCTGGGTGAGCGACACGGGCGAGCTCTACCTCGTGCGCCTGGGCCCGCCGGCGGAGGGCGGCGGGCGCGTCGAGGTGCTGGCGCGCGTGCCGGACCGGGATCGCCTCGAGCGTGCGCTCGCGGGTTGGCGCGAGCGCTGCGGCGAGCCCCGCTCGCTGCGCTGGCTGCGGACGCGCGCGCAGCGCATGAGGAGCAGCGTCGCCGCCGCCAGGCCGGCGCGGCTCGGCCCGCGGCGGCCGCCCAGCGCGAGGACCGCCTAGCGCGAGGACCGCCTAGCGCGAGGAGCGCCCAGCGCCGGGAGCGCCCGGATCAGGTCTGGGGAGGCGCCGCGCCCTTCGAGCGCGGGTAGCGCGGCAGCCCGTCGTTGGGGAGCGGCTCCCACGGCGCCGCCGAGTCGACGAACTGGCGGAACTGGGGCCGGATGCCGGGATCGCCGTCCAGCGCCCCCAGCCGCACCGCCACCTCCTCGTCGCTCAGCGGTTCGCCGCTGAACAGCGCCGAGCCGCACACCTCGCAGAACAGCTTCGGCCTGCCCGAGGCGGGCGGGGCGTAGGAGCGCACCTTCTCCCACCCCTGCAACACGCGGAAGCCCTCCCGCGGCACCCGCACGTTGGCCGACGCGCCCGTGCCGGTGCGCCGCTGGCAGTGCGTGCAGTGGCAGTACCCCGATGAGATCAACGGCGCCGCGATCTCGAACCGCACCGCCCCGCACAGGCAGCCGCCCTGCAGCGGCTGCTCGGGCGAGGGGGGATCGGCCGGCGCGGCAGCCATCGCGCCTCAGCCGCAGCCGGTGTTGTTGCCGCAGCTGCTGCACGTGTAGCAAGAGCCGGTGCGCTGCATCATCCCCCCGCACTGGCTGCAGGCGGGCCCCAGGTCGAGGCCCTGCAGGCGCGCCGGCACCACCGGCGGGGTGTCGGTCAGCGCCACGCTCGCCGGCAGCGGCTGCGCTGCGGCGGTCGACGCTTGCGGCGCGTCCTGCGCGTGGTGGTCCGCTGCCGCCTGGCCGTTGCCCTCGCCTGCGGGGCTGGCGGTGTCGGAGGCGATCGCCTGCGCCGCGTCCTGCGCCGCTTTGCGCGCGCGCACGGCCGGCGTGAGGATGCCGAGCTCCTCCTGCGCGTCGGTGTCGAGGAAGCGCGAGGCCAGCCAGCGCATGATGTAGTCGGGCATCGACTTGGCGAAGGGGATCTCGGGGTTGCCGGTGATGCCCTCCGGCTCGAAGCGCATGTAGCTGAACTTCTGCACCAACGTCTCCAACGGCACGCCGTACTGCAGCGCGATCGAGATCGCGGTGGCGAACGAGTTCATCATGCCGCGCAGCGTGGAGCCCTCCTTGCCGATGTCGGTGAGGAAGATCTCCCCCACGGAACCGTCCTCGTACATGCCGGCGGTGATGTACCCCTCGTGGCCTCCGATCGAGAACTTGTGCGTGATCGACTGGCGCTCGCGCGGCATGCGCTTGCGGCGCGGGCCGGCCGCGGCCAGCGCCCTGTCCACCGCCTGCGCCACGATCGCGTCCACGTCCTCGGGGGTCCTGACCTGCTTCTGGGCCTCGGTGCGCAGCGCCTGTGCGGTCTTGGAGCCGTCGCGGTAGATCGCCAGCGCCTTCACGCCCAGGTGCCAGGCCTGCGTGTAGGCGTCGGCGATGTCCTCGACGGTGCTCTCCTGCGGCATGTTCACGGTCTTGGAGATCGCGCCGGAGATGAACGGCTGCACCGCGCCCATCATCTTGATGTGGCCCATGTGCGAGATCGCGCGCTCGCCGACCGCCACGTCGAACACCGGCAGGTGCTCCTCGGCCAGGCCGGGCGCGCCGATGATCGTGCCGTGCTCGGCCAGGTGGGCCTCGATCTGCTCCACCTGCTGGTCTGAGTAGCCGAGCGTCTGCAGCGCCAGCGGCACCGTGCGGTTGACGATCGTCATCTGCCCGCCGCCGACCAGCTCCTTGAACTTCACCAGCGAGAAGTCGGGCTCCACGCCGGTGGTGTCGCAGTCCATCAGGAAGGAGATCGTGCCGGTGGGCGCGAGCACGGTGGCCTGGGCGTTGCGGTAGCCGCAGCGCTCGCCGAGCTCCACCGCCTGCTCCCACGAGCGCCGCGCCGCCGCCAGCAGCTCGCCGTCCGCGCAGGCCGTCTCGGGGATCGCGTGGGAGGCGTCGCGGTGCATGCGCATCACCTGGTTGTGCTCCTCGCGGTTCTCCGCGTAGCGCTCGTAGGGGCCCATCGCCGCCGCGACCTCGGCCGAGCGGCGGTAGGCGCGCCCGGTCATCAGCGCGGTGATCGCGGCCGCCGTGCCCCGTCCCTGGTCGGAGTCGTAGGGCACGCCGTCGCTCATCAGGTAGGCGCCGAGGTTGGCGTAGCCGAGCCCCAGCTGGCGGAAGGCGCGCGCGTTGGCGCCGATCTCCTCGGTGGGGTAGCTGGAGGGCCCCACCACGATCTCCTGCGCCAGCAGCATCACGTCCACCGCGTGCTCGAAGGAGGCCACGTCGAAGCTGCCGTCGCCGCGGCGGAACTTCATCAGGTTCAGCGAGGCCAGGTTGCAGGCGGAGTCGTCCACGTGCATGTACTCGCTGCACGGGTTGGAGGCGTTGATGCGGCCGCTGTTGGGGCAGGTGTGCCACTGGTTGATCACGGTGTCGTACTGCACGCCAGGGTCCGCGCAGCGCCACGCCGCCTCGGCGATCTCGCGCATCAGCTCGCGTGCGGACACCTCCTCCACCGGCTCGCCGGTGGTGCGCGCGATCAGCCGCCACTCGCCGTCCGCTTCCACCGCGCGCATGAACTCGTCGGTCACGCGCACCGAGTTGTTGGCGTTCTGGTACTGGATCGAGAAGAAGCCGTCGCCGTCGATCGACATATCGAAGCCGGCGTCGCGCAGCGCCGCGGCCTTCTCCTCCTCGAGCGCCTTGCACCACACGAAGTCTTTGATGTCGGGGTGGTCCACGTCCAGCACCACCATCTTGGCCGCGCGGCGCGTCTTGCCGCCGGACTTGATCGTGCCCGCCCACGAGTCGGCGCCGCGCATGAACGACACCGGCCCGGAGGCGGTGCCGCCCTTGGCCAGCGGCTCCATCGAGCCGCGGATGCCCGACAGGTTGATGCCCGAGCCGGAGCCGCCGCGGAAGATCATGCCCTCCTTGGTGTTCCAGGCGAGGATCGACTCCATCGTGTCCTGCACGGAGAGGATGAAGCAGTTGTGCACGGCGACGTTGTTGGTCAGGAACTCGTTCGACTCGGTCTGGATGTCATAGACGTGCATCTCGCCCAACGGCTCGATCGAGACGATCTCTTCCTCGCGCAGATCAGCACAGTGCTTGGGGTTGCGCAGGGTGAGCGACTCCAACAGCTTCTCCTGCTTGTCGGTCCCGACGAAGCCGATCAGCTCCGCGAAGCGGGCTCGCTCGGAACCGATCGACACAGCCACCTCGTGCAGCGCATGGCGGTCGCTGCGCTTGTCGCGCTTGCGAAGGCGGCGTGCGTGTACGCCGAGCGTCGCCAACAGCAGTTGCACGTCCTCCGTCCACTTCTCGCCGATGACCGCGAATGCGATCCGTGCGTTCTCGCAACCGTGGTCCCGGCGGACAGATACATAGCCGTCTGCCTGGAACAGGCTGCGCAGGTAGGCGACGATCTCCTCATGAGAGGAGGCGAACAAGCGTTGCGGGACGCGGATCTCCGCTCCGCGCGCGAGCAGTCCCCAGCGCTCGACGAACTCGCGGAGCACCTCGCCGTACAAGCGAATGCGCTGCACTCGCGTGTGCTGTGTGTCGGCGTCTCGAACCTTGCGGTGCACGTCGGGGAAGACGACGTCCAGATTCTGGGTGACCCAGGCGAGCTCGTCGTCGTTTGCCACCTGGAACTCGATGGTCAGTGAGCGATTGGTGCCAGTCGCGTACTGGCCGACGAAGCCATCGGCCTGCAGCCAGCCGGCCAGCGCCGCCTCCGCGACGGCGACGCGGTCGGTCTCGTCGAGGAGGGCGAAAGCCTCGTCTGCGCCGCTGCCGACCGCCACCCGCACGGGGTCGAGGACTTTGCAGCGGTGGGGGTGCAGGTGCATGCGCATTCCTGGGCGGAGCTGATCCACCCGCAGCCACGCGGGTTGCGTGCGACGCTCCGAGACGGCCTTGACCACGTGGTCGGCGGTGGCTTCGATGAAGCTGCCATTGCGCAGGTTGACGCGCCAGACCGGCTTGCGCCCGTTGTCCTTGACGGCCACCACGCGCGTGGTGCCGTTGGAGTCGTAGACGGTGCGGCCCACTTCATCGTTCTCCACGAGCTCGCCGATGGGGACCATTCCGGCGGGTGTGGAGACCAGCGCGTGATATGGCAGGCACGCCGAGCACTGCGGGTGCTCCTCGAAGCCGACGTTGAACCACACCGGCGAGTTGAAGGCGGCCATCTGGTGCAGCAGGATGTGCGTGAGCTCGTGCTCGAAGGCGAGCGCGTGCTCCTCGGCTGCGAAGTAGCCGCCTGCGCGCCCCCAGCCGGCGATGGTGCCGGCGACGCGGCCGATCATCTGCTTGACGGAGCGCTCGCGCCCGGGCGTGCCGAGCTGGCCGCGGAAGTACTTCTGGGCGACGATGTTGGTGGCGTTCTGCGACCAGCTCCGCGGGAACTCCACGCCGAGCTGCTCGAAGGCGATGCGGTCGCCGTGGCCGATGCGCGCGTCGCGCAGCTCCCACTCGACGGTGTCGAAGGGGTGCACGCCGGGGGTGGTGAACAGACGCTCGACGGACAGGCGCCCGGCGGTCGGCGGCGCGCCCGTGGCAGCCTCCTGGGAGATGGTTGATTGCGGGGTTGGGTTCATCGTCCTTCCTCTTTCTGCGCCGGCTCGCGGACGCCCACTCGGAGCTGTTGTCGGGCCGGTGATCGTCCCGCTTGGGTCGGACGGAAAGGAGGCGCCCGCCGGCGCTCTCGGCATCCTCTATTTTAGTGGCCCGGAACAGCTGGCACGGGCGCGCTGCGGCGCTCGCCGACGGCCGTCACGGCGATTGTGAGCGCGCCTGCGCAGGCCAGCAGCGCCAGCCACGGGACCCACCCGAGCGGCGGCGACCACTGCGCGCTGTCGAGGAACCACAGCGGGCCGTTCGCGCCGACTGCGTAGCGGCGCGCGTTGAACCACCACGCCACGACCTGCATGACGGCGGTGCCGGCGGCCAGCGCGGTGAACAGCGGGCCGGTGCGCGCGCAGGCGCCGGCCCGCCGGCGGAGCGCCTCGAACGCGAGGATCGGCAGCACGGCTGCGAACGGCAGGTAGTGGCGGGCCTGCAGGTCGAAGCCGGTGTTGTGCAGCAGCGCGGCATCGAGGTAGAACGGCGCCAGCACCGCCAGCACGACGGCCGCGAGCAGCGCGCGGCGGTGCCGGCGCGCGCCGAAGCGCAGGCCGGCGAGCACGAGCGCGACCGCCAAGAGCCACCAGGCGACGGTCAGCTCGAGCGGCGGCTTCACGTTGAGATAGCCGAAGTTGCCCACCAGCCCGGCCTGCGAGTGGATCATGCTGGAGAGTCCCGCACGCAGGTTCGCGGCACCGGGCAGCAGGCTGATGTCGGCGTGCGGCCCGTAGAGCGCTTCCCACAGCCGGTTGAGCGCGAGCCCCGCCAGCACGCACGCGCCGGCGGCGCAGGCGGCCCGGCGGCGGCGCGGCCCGGTGAGCAGCGCGCGCGCCCGGCGGCGGTCGAGCGCGAGCGCGGCCAGCAGCGCGTCGAGGATCAGCCACAGAGGCGAGGAGGAGCGGCTGAGCGCGAGCGCCAGGCCGGCGGCGCCGGCCAGCGCCAGCAGCCGCGCCTGCCTGCCCTCGTGGTCGTGGTCGTGGTCTTGGCCGCCGTGGCGGCCGCCGCCGGGGTCTTGGTCGGGGCTGCGCGTGAGCGCGAGCAGCGTGGCGAAGAACGCGATCGAGCCGATGACCTCGAGGCCCGAGCCGTTGAGGCTGGCGCCGAGGAACACCACCATCGGCGTGAGCGCCACCAGCAGCCCGCCCAGCGAGGCGGCGCCGAGCGCCCGGTCCCACAGCGCGTAGACGGCGATGGCGAGCAGCGCGAGCCACATGGCGACGGTGGCCAGCCGCGCCAGCCGCAGCGAGCCGCCGGCGTGGCGGTCGAGCCGCAGCGCGGCGGCGGGCAGCAGGTAGGGGAACGGCTGGTAGGTGCCGACCGAGGTGATCTCGCGCACCGGCGCGCGGTTCTCGGCGGCGCTGTTGGTGCAGGCGGCGGAGGCGCGGGGCGTGCGCAGCTCGCAGTCGAAGCCTTCCGGCGAGAGGCCGGGCGGCACGGTGACGGCGCGCGCGGCCTGGTTGACCCAGGCGAGCTGCGCGGCGGTGGGTTCGCTTGGCAGCACCAGCTTGAGGTCGAGCCGCGGCCCGGCCAGGCGGGCGCGCGCGCCCACGAGCGAGCCGTCGCCGACGCCGACGGCGCGCAGGTAGTGGTTGGCCTCGTCGGGCGCGGCGAACGGTGGGTTGGTCATCGCCCACACCACCGCGAGCGTGGCGAACCAGCCGAGCACCGGCAGCGGCGTTGCTCTCGAGCGCATCGCGAACGAAGGTAGAGGTCGGCTCGCCTGCGCGCTGCCCGGCCTGCGCGCTGCCCGGCCTGCGCGCTTCATGACCGGCGCGCTGCCCGGCCGGCGCTGCGTGGCCGGTGCGCTAGTGCCCGAGCCGCAGCCAGTCGCCGAATTCGGCCCACGTGGCGGCGATGCGCAGGCGCGCCTCGGCGAGCGCGTGGCGCAGCGACAGCGTCCAGCGCGGCTCGAAGGCGAAGGCGCGCGCGAGGGCCCAGGCGAGGCAGCCGAGCACCAGCACCGCGCCGAGCGCGATCAGCGCGACGGCGCCGCCGGAGAGGTGGCTGGCGCGGTGCGCGTGCGCGGCGACTGCCGGCGCGGCGGCGCGCAGCGCGAGTGTGGAGATGGCGGCGATCGGCGGGGGGGCGGCCACGGCGATGCTCATAGCAGGTCCTCGACGGCGGCGAGCGCGTCGGCGAGCACGCGCGCGGGCGCCTGCAGGGCGTCGATCGCGCGGATGCGCTCGGGCTCGGCTTGCGCGAGCTCGTCGTAGGCGGCGGCGACGGCGGCGAAGAAGCGCGGGTGCTCGCGCTCGAGGCGGTCGGCCTGCAGGCCGCGCGCGGCCTGGCGCGCGCGCGCGGCGGCGGGGTCGATGCGCAGCAGCAGCGTGCGGTCGGGCCGCAGGCCGCCGGTGGCGAGCTCGTTGACGGCGCGCACCTGCTCGACGCCGAGCCCGCGCGCGGCTCCCTGGTAGGCGAGCGAGGAGTCGACGAAGCGGTCGAGCAGCACCAGCGCGCCGCCTGCGAGCGCCGGCAGCAGGCGCTCGTGCACGAGCTGCGCGCGCGCGGCGGCGTAGAGCAGCGCCTCGGTGCGGGGCAGCACGTCGAGGGCGGGGTCCTGCACGAGCGCGCGGATGCGCTCGGAGAGCTCCACGCCGCCGGGCTCTCGCAGCAGCTGCACGCGCGCGCCGCGCGCGCTCAGCTCGCGCTGCAGCGAGACAGCGAGCGTGGACTTGCCGGCGCCGTCGACGCCCTCGATCGTGATCAGCGTGCCGCGCTGCATGCGCGCACCGTACAGGCGCGCGGAGCTAGTACGGTCAGGCGATGGCGATGCGAGCGGCGGAGGGCGAGGGCGCGCGCGAGACGGGCGGGGCCGGTGCGACGGCGGACTGGCGGGCGGCGCTGGACGCGCAGCGGCACGCGCGCGCGGTGCTGGGGCCGGCGCTGGCGGGCGGCGGCGCGTCGCACGCGTACCTGCTGCACGGCCCGGCGGGCTCGGGCAGGCGCGCGGCGGCGCGCGCGCTGGCGGCGGCGCTGCTGAGCGAGGGCGCGCGCAACCCGGCGACGGTGGCGGAGCGGGTGGCGCGCGGGACGCACCCGGACCTGGTGTGGGTGCGCGCGTCGGGCGCTGCGGAGATGCTGGTGGCGGACGTGGAGGAGCCGGTGGTGGCGGCGGCGGCGCGCACGCCGTTCGAGTCGGCGCGCAGGGTGTTCGTGCTGGAGGGCGCGGACGCGATGAACGACCAGGCGGCCAACCGCCTGCTGAAGACGCTGGAGGAACCGCCGGCGTTCACGCACCTGCTGCTGCTGGCGGAGCGCCGCGAGGACGTGCTGGCGACGATCGCCTCGCGCTGCCAGCAGGTGCGCTTCGACCCGCTGCCGGCGGCGGCGATCGCGCGGCGCCTGGCGGCCGACACGGACGACGACGATCTCGATGGGGATCGCGTGCTGGCGTGCGCGCGCCTGGCGATGGGCGACGCGGCCGTGGCGGCGAGCTTGGCGGGTGAGCGGGGGGCTGCGCTGCGAGCGCAGGCGGAGCGCTTCGTGCGCTGCGCGCTGGGAGCGCAGACGGGGGAGCGCCCGTGGCTGGGGCTGCTGGAGCTGGCGCGCGAGGCGGGCGCGCGGGAGTCCGAGCGCGCGCAGCGCGAGCTGGAGGGCGAGCTGGAGCTCTTGCCGGGCAAGGAGCGCAGGCGCTACGAGCGCGAAGCGGCGGAGGCGCAGCGCCGCGGCGAGCGCCGCGTGCGCACGCGCACGCTGCAGCAGGGCCTGCGCCTGGCGGAGCTGTGGCTGCGCGACCTGCTGTGCGTGCGCGAGGGCGCGGGCGAGCTGGTGTACGCGGTGGACCGCCGCGAGCAGCTGCGCGAGGACGCCGAGCGCTGCGAGCGGGCGGCGCTGGAGCGCGCGATCGCGCTGGTGGCCGACACGCGCCTGAGCCTCGCGCTGAACGTGTCGGAGGAGCTCGCGCTGGAGGCGCTGGCGTACCGCCTGCAGGCGCTGTTCAGCGGCGAGCGCGCCGCTGCGGGCGCCGGCGCCGGCGTGGCCTGAGCGGCGCGGCGGCGGGGCCGCGCGAACGACTCCGGCCGCCGGCAGGCGGCCCCATCAAAATAGTGTCAGCCGATCGGGCCGAGGTTGGGCTCGAGGCCGTAGAGCTCGAACGCCATGAAGCTGTGGAACTGGCGGTTCTCGGGGCCGTGGAAGTCGGCGGAGCCGGTGCTGAGCAGGTCGAGCTCGGCGCAGCGCTGCGCCAGCAGCTCGACGTTGGCGCGCGTGTGCGTGATGTAGAAGGCCTCCACGCCGTCCACGCCGAGCGCGTGGAAGCGCGCGATCGAATCGAGCACTTCGCCGTCGTCGGAGACGTCCCAGTAGGGGTGCGCCCACACCGCCACGCCGCCGGCGTCGTGGATCGCCTCGATCGCCTCCGCCACCGTGGGGGTCTCGCGCAGGCGGAACGCGGGCTTGCCCTCGATCAGGTAGCCGCGGATCAGCGAGCCGACGTCGTCGATGCCCTCCGCCTCCAGGCGCCCCGCGTTGGCGGGCGCGCGCAGCACCGCTCCGGCCAGGTGCGGGCGGCCGATCGGTTTGCCTTCCGCGATGCGCTGCTCGATCTCCGCTTCGTCGAGGTCGAAGCCGACCTCTCTGAGCGCGTCGCGCATGCGCAGCGTGCGCTTCTCGCGGTCCGCCAGGAACTCCTCGAGCTTGGCGCCCATGACGGGCCCCTCGTGGTCGATCAGGTAGCCCAGCACGTGCAGTTCGCGGGCGGCCGTGCCGCTCGCGCCGCCTGGTCCGGACGCCTCACCGCCGCCGCCGCCACCGGCGTCCACCGCGGAGATCTCCACCGCGGGCACCACGCGCACGCCGTGCTCGGCGCCCGCGGCGATCGCCTCGGAGACGCCCTTGACGGTGTCGTGGTCGGACAGCGCCAGCAGCTCCACGCCGGCCTCGCCGGCCAGGCGCACCACCTCGGCGGCCGGCAGCGTGCCGTCGGAGTTGGTGGAGTGCGACTGCAGGTCGAAGCGCGGCGCCACCGGCGCAGCGTATGCGATCGCCTGCGCCGGCCGCGCTGCGGCGGGCGCGCCGGCGACGCGGCGACGGCCGCGACCCACAGCCGGCGGGCGCGACGGCGCCCGCGCGTCAGGAGCTGGCGTAGCGGTCGCTGAGGCGCCGCCGCGGCTGGATCCGGCTGGGCGCGCCGGTGAGCGCGCCGACGCGCACCGACAGCGAGTCGCGCAGGCGTCTGACGGCGACGTAGTAGCGGCGCGCGCGTTCGTAGAGCACGCGGTCGCGCCTGGCGCCCTCGCGCTCCAGCGCGCCTGCGGCGGCGTCGGTCTCGGCAGCGCGGCGGCGCGCGTCGAACCACAGCAGCTCCAGGTAGGCCAGCGCGGCGCCGAGCTGCTCCTCGGGCACGCAGCCGGGCTGCTCGAGCTCGCGCACCGTCGGCGTGACCTCGCCGGCGAGCCACAGCTGCTCGCCGTGCGCGCGCAGGATCAGGCCGATGTCGGGGGGGTTCGAGGTGGGAGAGGGATCGCTCATCTGGTGCGGCGCCGGCGCCGCGGCGGCCCGCTCGAGGCGGTCGCCTGGCGCCGCGCGGTGGTTTTGCGGGCCTGCTCTCGCTTCGACCTGTTGGGATCCCTGCTTTAGGTTCCCTCCGCGGGCTCCACGCTTCTCCGGCTTAAGCGCACGCTCCGCGCGCCCGATGTACACCGTGGCAGGCGGATCGAAAGAGAGATGCTGGCAGTCCACACCGACCCAACCGGCCGTACCGCGGGGCAGTACGCACGCGCCACCGTGAGGAGGCTGCGGCTGCGCACGCTGGTGGCGCTGGGCGTGCTGGCGGTGGCCACGGCGCTGCTGGGCAGGAGCTTCGGCCTGCACGACCCGCGCTTCCTGTCCTCCGAGGTGGCGCTGCTGGTGAGCATGTTCGTGATCTCGCGCTACGTGCTGCCGCTGGTGGAGCGCCGCGACCGCGGCGCCAGCGGCGAGGAGCGCGTGGGCGGGCTGCTGGAGGAGCTGCCGGGCGAGCGCTGGCACGTGATCCACGACGCGAGCCTGGGCAACGGCAACGTGGACCACATCCTGATCGGGCCGCCCGGCGTGTTCACGCTGGAGACCAAGAGCCACCCCGGGCCGGTGAGCGTGGCGCGCGTGCACGGCAAAACGCTGAGCCAGGCGCACGCGCAGCGGCGCGCGATCGAACGCGTGACGGGGCTGGCGGTGGAGGCGCTGGTGGTGTACAGCCGCGCCTGGGTGGACCGGCCGCTGGCGCGGCGCAAGGGCGTGCGCGTGGTGCCGGCGACGATGCTGGTGCGCTACCTCGAGCGCCTCGACGAGCGGCTCTCCGAGGACGACATCCTCGGCGCGCGCGAGCTCGTGGCGGAGGCGCTGCGCGAGCACCACGCGCAGGCTCGCGCTCGCTGGCGCTAGGCGCGCGGGGAACGCGGCGCTGCTCAGGCGGCTCTCTCGGCGGACGCAGTCCGCTCCTGCGGCGACGCCCCGGCTGCGCGCCCGCGTCCGAGGCGCTGCAAGCGCTCGAGCACCTCGACGCCGTGCGTGGGGGAGATGCGCGCCAGCAGGTCGACGAAATGGGCCGCGCCGCCGATCAGGATGCGCGCCTTGCCGGCGTCGACGCCGCGGTGGATGACCTCGGCGGCGCGCTCGGGGGCGACGCGCGCGCGCGCCTCGAAGTCCTTCACGCGCTGCTCCAGCGTGCGCTCGTCGAGCAGCTCGGCGTCGACGTGGGAGTGGCGCACGATGTTGGTTTTGACGCCGCTGGGGTAAACGGTGACGGCGCGCACGCCGCTGCCGGCGAGCTCCGCGCGCAGCGCCTCGGTGTAGCCGCGCACGGCGAACTTGGAGGCGCAGTAGGCGGTCTGCCGGGGCACCGCCTGCAGGCCCCAGATGCTCGAGGTGTTGACGATCGCGCCGTCGCGCTGCTCGAGCAGGATCGGCAGGAACGCGCGCACGCCCCACACCACGCCGCCGAAGTTGATCGCCATCACGCGCTCGTCCTGCTCCCACGCCGGCGAGCCGGCCGGCGAGCCCATCGCCACGCCGGCGTTGTTGAACACCGCGCCGATCGGCGCGGGCGCCCACTCGCGCACCTCCGCGGCCAGCGCCATCAGCGCGTCGCCGTGGCGCACGTCGAGCGTGCGCGCGAGCGTGGGCGCGGCGGCGCCGTCGAGCATCGCGACGGTCTCATCGAGCGTGCGTTCGTCGGCGTCGACGAGCGCGAGCGGGCAGCCGTGAGCCGACAGGCGCCGCGCGAGGCTGCGCCCGATGCCGGATCCGGCGCCGGTGATCACCGCCGTGCGCCCCGCCAGCGGGGTTGGGGTGTGCCTGCTCATCGCCCTGGGCCGATCTTCGCGGTGCGCGGGGGCGTTCGGCCGCTACGCCGACGCGGCCAGCTCGTCGTGGCTCGGGCTTCGGCGGCGCCACACCACGGTGGCGTCGCGGGCGGGGATCAGCGTGCGGTGCGACCAGCGCATGCGCTCGTCGCTGCGGCCGCGCCGCCCGCGCGGCGCCTGCGGCTCGAGCTCGCGGAGCATCGTGCGCAGGATCAGCTTGGCCTCGAGCAGCGCGAGCTGCGAGCCGATGCAGCGGCGCACGCCGCCGCCGAACGGCACCCACGAGTAGGTACCGGGGGTGCTCTCCAGGAAGCGCTCCGGCTCGAACGCGGCGGGGCGCTCGTAGACGCGGGGGTTGCGGTTGGTGGCGTACACCGAGATCGCCGCGGTGGTTCCGGGCGCCAGCAGGAACCGCCCCAGCCTCAGCTCGCCGATCACTCTGCGCACCACGATCCCCTGCGGCGGGCGCACCCTGAGGGTCTCGTTGACCACCGCCGTGAGGTACTCCTCGCCGCCGCCCTGCCGCTGCGCGTCGATCTCGGCGAGCAGGCGCGCGAGCTTGTCGGGATGGCGCACCAGGCGCTCGAGCGCCCAGGACACCGCGGTGGCGGTGGTCTCGTGCCCGGCCAGCAGCAGCGTGACCATCTCGTCGCGCACTTCCTCGTCGCTCATCGGCACGCCCTGCTCGTCGCGCGCCAGCAGCAGCAGCGACATGATGTCCGAGCGGCCCTCGAGGTCGCTCTGCCGGCGGCGGTTGGCGATCTCCGCGTAGATCTGCGCGTCGAGGCGGTCGAGGCCCCGCCCGATGCTGTGGTTCGGGCGCTGCTCGCTCGGGCGCAGGAGCGTGTGCACGGTGGCGAGCAGGTGCTTGGGCTCCATCAGCGACACCACGATCGCCTGCAGTTCGGTCATGCGCTCGGCCTCCACGCCGAACACCGCGCCCATGATCACCTCCAGCGTGATCCGCCGCGAGCGCGGCTGCATGCGCATCGGCTCCCCCAGCGGCCACTCGGCCATCGCCCGCCGGGTGGCCGCGACGATCAGCTGCTCGTGCTTGCGCAGGTGGTCGCCGTGGAAGGACGGCAGCAGCAGCTTGCGCTGGCGCATGTGCTCCTGGCCGGTCAGCACGCTCACCGAGTTCGGCCCCAGCACCCACACCGGCGCGCCTGCGCCGCCGCTGGGCTTGGGCGCCACCTCCTCGGAGGCCGTCAGCAGCAGCTTCACGTCCTGCGGGTCGCTGAGGTGCACGAGCGGGGCGCCGCTGGGCGGGAAGCGCAGCGTGAAGGTGTCGCCGAAGCGCCGGGCGCAGCTGTCCATCAGCCACGTCGGCGCCAGCGACCACGCGAGCGTCTGCACCACCGGCGGCATCCTCGGCCCCGGCGGCAGCAGCGGCTCGTCGCGCACCGGCCGCAGCGGCGCCTTGCCCGGCGGCCCTGCCGAGGCGCTTCGTGCTGCTGTAGCCATCGCCAAACGGTACCAGCAGCAAAACCGCGGGTACAGGCCGATCGTCGCAGCCGCAGCCGCGGCTAGCGTTTACGGCATGCACGCGCAGAGCACCCCGGACGAGCTGCTCCGGCGTTTCGGCCTGGAGCGCTTCAGGCCGGGCCAGCGCGAGGCGGTGCAGGCGGCGCTGAACGGGCGCGACAGCCTGGTGGTGATGCCCACCGGCGGCGGCAAGTCGCTGTGCTACCAGCTGCCGGCGCTGGCCGCCGCAGAGGACCCGCAGCGGCCGCTGGTGGTGGTGGTGAGCCCGTTGATCGCGCTGATGGCCGACCAGTGGCGGCGGCTCGAGCAGACCGGGGTGCGGGCGAGCATGCTCGCCTCGGGGATGGCGGACGGTCACAACGAGCGGGCTCTGCGGGAGATCGAGTCCGGGCAGGCGCAGCTGGCGCTGGCGGCGCCCGAGCGCTTCGCCTCGCCGGCGTTCAGGCGCGCCCTCTCCCGTCGCCGCGTGGGGCTGTTCGTGGTCGACGAGGCGCACTGCGTGGCGGAGTGGGGACACGACTTCCGCCCCGACTACCTGCGCCTGCACGACGCCATCGCGTCGCTCGGCGCCCACCCCTGCTCACGCCCGCCGGTGATGGCGGCGACCGCCACCGCCACGCCGCGCGTGGCGGAGGAGATAGCGCAGCGGCTGGGGCTGCGCGAGTGGGTGTCGGTGCGCTCCGGCTTCGACCGCGCGAACCTGTGCTTCGACGTGCTCGCCGTGGAGGGCAAGGGCGCGATCGCGCGCAAGCGCGCCGCGCTCGCGCACGCGCTCGCCCACGGCGCCCGCGGCGGGGGCGCCTGCGACGCGCGCGGGACGCACGGCGCCGCCGTGCCCGGCGCGGCGGGAGGCGACGACGGCGGCGCGCTGCCGGCGATCGTGTACGCGGGCACGCGCAAGGACACCGAGGCGCTGTGCGAGCTGATCGGCGGCTGGGGCGTGGCGGCGGTGGCCTACCACGGCGGCATGGCGCCGGAGCGCCGCCGCGAGAGCCAGGAGGCGTTCATGAGCGGCGCGGCGCAGGTGGTGGTGGCGACCAACGCGTTCGGCATGGGGGTGGACAAGGCGGACGTGCGCACGGTGGTGCACTGGGCGCTGCCGACGAGCCTCGAGGCCTACTACCAGGAGGCGGGCCGCGCCGGGCGCGACGGCCGGCCGTCGCGCGCGCTGCTGCTGGCGGCGCGCGTGGACCTGGGGCGCCTGATCCGCTTCATCAAGGACCGCGAGATGAGCGTGGAGGACGTGCGCCGCTACGTGGCGCGCCTGCGCGCGGGCGCGGACGAGCACGGCGTGGCGCGCATCGCGCACGGCGAGCTCGGCGCGGCCCCAGGCGCGCCGGAGCGCGAGCGCGTGCTGCTGTCGATCGCCGAGCGCGCCGGCGCGGCGCAGCTGGCGCCGGGCGGCGAGGGGCTGCTGGTGACGCTCACCGGCCGCGGCAGCCCGCGCCTGGCCGCCGCGGCGATCAAGGCGGCGCGCGACCGCTCCTGGGAGGCCTACCGCTCGATCGAGCGCTACAGCTCCGACGCCGGCACCTGCCGGCGCCGCCAGATCCTCGACCACTTCGGCGACCGCGCCGCCGGCGCGCCGTCGGGGCGCTGCTGCGACGTGTGCGAGGCGGACGAGGCGCTGCGGCGGGCGGTGCAGGAGGCGCCCACCGGCGCTCGCGCCGGCGCGAGCGCCCGTGCCGGCGGCGCGCGCGCCCGCGGCGGCGGCGCGGCGCCCGGCGGCCGGCGCTCGCCCGGCGGCTTCGCCGGCGCCGCGTCGGGCGCGCCCGCCACGCCCGCTGGTCTCCTCGCCGAGCCCGGCCTCGACGCCGTCGACGAGCGCGAGTTCGAGGCGCTGCGCGCGTGGCGCATGAACGAGGCGGAGGGCAAGCCGGCGTACACGGTGGCCACCAACGCGGTGCTCGAGGAGGTGCTGCGCCGCCGCCCCCGCAGCGAGCGCGAGCTGATCGCGATCAGGGGCGTGGGACCGTCCTTCTGCGAGCGTCACGGACCCTCGCTGCTGGAGGCGGTGGCGGCGCTCGCCGGGGGCGCCGCGGGCGTGTCCGAGGGGCATACCGCACGTAGTTCTCCGCGCGACGCTGCCACATAGGCGCAGCGGCGTGCGGGGATGATCGCTGGCGGGGGCGCCGGGCCCGGCCGATCCTCGAAGCATGAAGCGGATGACCAAGATCCTCGGGGCACGCAGACGGGCGCGGGCGGAGCGCGAGCGCCGCGAGCGCGAGGCGCGCCACGCCACCACCTACGTTGCCCGCGACGGCCGCGGCCGCGTGATCGCCTCGCACTGAGGCCCTCCCTCCGACGCCTCGCGGCCGCTGTGCGCGCCACGGCGCGGCCGCTACGATGACGCGGCGGCGCAGCGGCGCCACGCCGACGTAGCTCAGCTGGTAGAGCACTTCACTCGTAATGAACCGGCTGAAGGGGCGAAAAATCGGCGAGTTAGAGCCATTTTTGGCTTGCTAACTCGATAGGTGGCCCCTTCGATTGGAGGAAAAACTAGGACAACCGAGGACAAACAATACACGGCCCATCGGGTACCGCAGCGGCATAAAATCGATAGCCGCGGCGGCATAAATCGAGAGCCGACGCCGGGAGTCGAACCCGGGACCTCTGCTTTACGAGAGCAGCGCTCTGGCCAGCTGAGCTACGTCGGCAAGGCACGATCATCCTACCGTCCACGGTGTCCACGGGGCCACCGCACAGCGCTATCGAACGGATGCTGTTCCAGCTTGGCTGGGTTCGTTGGCGGGCCACCCGGCATCGGCGTGGGCTCGTACGAGTGGAGTCGATCAGATGCCCACTGCGGTCGGGCTGCGGCCGATGCCGACGAGCTTGCGCGTTGCCGCGCGGGCGCGGGACTGTGGCAGCACCAGCAGGATCGCGGCGTAGCCGGTGTCGAGCTTCTCCGCGACCGCTAGTCGGGGTTCGCGTCTAAGGTTCTCCACCACCCAGGTTTCCTGTTCGCCGTTGGATGCGGAGCACAGGGCGGGCTGGATCCGATCCCAGGGCGCGCAGCCGCTACGCCAAGCGTATTTCCCGAGAAAGCGCGGTGAAGCGTATATGTGCGCCGGGCCGAGCCCCCCGGCGTGCGAGTGATGGGCGATCACGACCGCGACGGCGCGCCGCGAGGTTTCGGCGACATACCGTGCGGTCGCGACGATCGAGGCGCCGTAGGCGTTTGACAGTCGGCAGATCGACGCGAGCGACGGCGCCGAGCTGTCGAACTCGTCGCTCGCTCGCCCGCCCTGTAGCAGGATCTCGACCGCGGCTTGGTTGGCCTCTCGCTCGTACAGGTCGCGTGCGAACGGTGGCATCCGGGTGTAGTCATCGACGTGGGCGAAGGTCTGCTTGTGCGCCGGCAGGATCGCGTGGCCGATCTCGTGGCTGATCACGAAGCGGCGCTTCATCGCGTGTAGATCGGGCGCGACCCAGATCTCCGCAGTGCGGTAGTCGAAGGTGCCCTGCAGCCGTTTCCACGCGAGGTTGACCCAGCCGCCGAAGCGCTGCAACAGCTTCGCGCGGTCTTTCGCGTCGAGCCTCAGCTCGCCCGCGAGCACTAGCCGTGCGGCCTGCTGTACGTCGCTGAGCGGGGTTGGCCGGCGTCCGAGTGCATCAGCCTCGCGCAGCAGCGCCAGCGCGTAGCGTCGGATCTCGGCGCTCGCCTGCACTTCCAGCGGCAGATCTGAGGCTGGCGTGTAGCTCGCCGAGCGGTTGCTGCGTAGCAGCTCGACGATGGCCTGCAACGCCTTGAGCTCCTCGTCGGAGGGCTCGCCGAGCCCCTTGACGGTGCTGAGCGCAACCGCCTGCTTCGGCGTCACCGGCTGCTCATCGCCGGTCACATAGCCTGCCCATCGCAGGAGGTCGTCGAGCCCGAGCTCATAGCCGATGGCCACCTTGTGCAGGACGGACGGGCTCGGGTGGGCGATCTTCCCATTCTCGAGCTGGCTGAGATAGCCGTTGTTCAGCCCCGAGCGCTGTTCGATATCGCGCAGCGACTCGCCCCGCTGAGCGCGGACCTGCGCCAAGTGTCGGCCGAACTCGATCGCCTGCTGTTTCTCGTCCATATATCCGCAGTATCGCACGTCTGCTTGACATCTGAAGCAGCCTGCTACGATCTTCGCTGTAGATCTGTAGCGCGTTGCTAAATCACCGGCAGATGAGCCCAAAGGAGGGCCAATGACAGTTCAGGAGCAAGACCAGCAGCAGGATCGGCACAAGCTCGCAGTCTTCATCGCCTACAACGGCATGAACGCGAGCTTCGACTACAACCCCGAGCGCGTTGCCGAGGTCACGCGCGTGCACGCGCTCGACCACTACGACATCCACGGGCCTGACCGCGAGCGGGACTTCCTGTTCGGGCCCGACAATCAGAGCGAAATAAAAGACGAGACGAGCATGGGCTCTCAGGTCCAGCCTGGCTCGCAGCTGTATCTGCGCGCCCGCAGCCAGAGCGGGGGTTCGCGGCGATGATCCGCATGCGCCAGGAGGTGCTCGAGCATGCTTTCGAGCACCTCCGCCGCTGCGGAGCCGGACGGCGGGAGTGCGTCGTCTACCTCATCGGCCCGGTCGATGCCCCGACCGTCGTCGACGCCGTGATCCACCCGCGCCACTCCGCCACCGCCGTCGCCTACGAGCTGGACTCAGCGACGATCGGTGAGATCTCCACGCGGCTTCTCGCCAGCCAGCGGAGCGTGCGGATCCAGACCCACACGCACCCCGGCCCCGCCTATCACTCTTCGCGCGATGACACGTTCGCGCTGGTGCACACACCCGGCTACATATCGTTGGTGATCCCGAACTTCGCGCGCGGGCCGATTGGTCTTGACGGAGCTTTCCTGGCCGAACGCACCCACGAGGGCGGCTGGCTGGAGGTGGCGCCAAGCGACCGCCTGGAGATCCTCTCGTGAGCGCCCATCACGAGGCGCTCGCACGGACGACGCTGCTGCTCGACCAAGAGTGGTTCTCGGGCCAAGCCGACAAACTCAAGCTCGCCGATGCGCTGCTGGGGAGCACCATCCGCCTGGTCGCCGACGCGCAGACGCTGTCTTGCCGTGCAGGGCAGACGGCGCTCGTGAGCGCCTTCATGCTGACCGCGCGCATGGGCCTCGGCATCGAGCTGGACGTGCCCAACGTGGCCGTGATCGACCTGGTCGCTCCGCTTCGAGAGCCGCAGCTTCGCGACGCGCTGCTCGAGCTGGGCGACGATCTGATCCCCGGCGGGCGGGTGCGCACCACGACGGACGAGGTGCAGGAGACATTTGTGTTCGGCACCGCTGCAAGCGATCACCCCGACCCCGTGCGCGTCGGCGCGAGCGATTTCGCCGCCCGGCTTGACCGCGGCGGCGAGGGCACGCCCTGCGGAGGGCACCTGCCCTATGGCGGCTTCGCGGCTGGCGCCGCCGTGGCGGCGATCGCACTGCAGGCGACACTGTCGCGGCTGGAGGCGGCCACAGGACGGCGCGCGCGGGCACCACGTCCCTCACCCGGTCCGCCCGTGAGGATCGACCTGACGCAGTTGTTCCCTGGGCTTCGCCAGGGGCCCGCGGCTGATGTCGGCGATCTCGATGTGATCAGCGGCGGCGCGATCACCCACGCGCTGATCTTCTGTCTCCTGCGCATCCCCAAGCTGCGCGCCCGCCTGCGGGTGATCGAGCGGCAAGACGCCGAGCTCTCAAACGTCAATCGCTACAGCCTGCTACGGGCAAGCCACGACGGCACCGACAAGCTACAACTACTGCGCGAGACGGCGACGGACCGCGTGCAGATCGAGGGTGTCAATACGTTGTTCACCAGGACTACCCGCGCCGGCCTGCTGCCCCTGGCTGTGCGTGTGCTGGTCGGCGTCGATGACATCCAAGCGCGCTGGTGGGCGCAAGAGGCAGACCCGGAGTGGCTCGCGATCGGTGCGACCGGCAATCACATAGCGCAGCTCAGCACACACGTGGCGGACACCCCGTGCGCCGCGTGCACGCACCCCGTGCCACTGACAACCCAAACGATCCCGACAATCTCATTCCTCAGCTTCTGGGCCGGGCTGCTGCAGGCGTGCGCGCTGCTCTCCAGATCGCCCGAACCCAGCAACATCTTCGTCTATCCGTTCGCACTCGGCGGCCCCACGGCGATCGCACGGTTCGTGCCAGCATGGAACCCTAACTGTCCGCTTCGCTGTCGCGGCTCGCGATCCGCGGCAGCGTGAACGCGAGATCTCGCTTGCTCAAAGGAGCCAGGATCGAACCCTACGCATCCATCCCGATCTCACGGCACCGGTCGCCTCTGCCGTGGCGGAGGCGCAGCGACCCGCGGCGCGCGCCGAGGTCGCCTTTGGCGAGCGCGAGCGCCTCCTGGATACGCAGCCCAAGGATTGAGTTGGCAAGATCGTCACCTGGGGCAGCCTGCTCGTCGCGATCATCGTGGCCATCGCCAGCACCAGCCACTGAGGGCCGCTACACACCCGAACGCGCGTGAAGGTCGACGACGGCGACACTTTTCCAGTAGCGGCGCCCAGCGGACAGCAGATCGCTGCGACCGCTGACTACGTCGCGCTGCGCGACGCGATCGTCGAGCGCGCCGCGGCGGCACGCGAGCGGGCCGCCCGTGCCGTCAACACCGAGCTCGTCTTGCTGTACTGGTCTATCGGGTGCACGATCCTGACCGAGCAGCAGCGCCACTCTTGGGGCGACGATGTCGTCGGCCTGCTCGCGCAGGATCTTCGCGCGCTTGGCGACCTCGGCCGCGGTTTCTCCCGCCGCAACCTCTTCTACATGCGGCAGTTTCGCCGCCCTGTGGCCGGACGAGCAAACTGTACAGACGCTGTCTGCACAAATCGGCTGGAGCCACCACCAGGTGCTCCTCGACGCGTTCGGCGACGCCCCGGACCTCTACGCATGGTACGCGGCCAAGGCCGTCGAGAACCGCTGGGCGGTCCGTCAGCTCCGCGGCCAGATCGACCTCAAGCTGCACCTCCGGGCCGGCGCAGCGACGGCCAACTACGCCGCCACACTCGGCGAGATAGAGGGCCGCGCGGCGCTCGCGGTGACAAAGGACCCCTACGTCCTTGACTTCATCGACCTCGCGGAGAACGCCAAGGAGCGCCAACTCGAAGACGCGCTCGTGCGCGAGATCCCACATTTCCTCCGTGAGCTCGGCGTCGGCTTCGCCTACTACGGCCGCCAGCGACCGCTCGAGATCGGCGACCGAGAGTTCTTCCTGGATCTGCTCTTCTACCACCACAGGCTGCGGCGCTTCGTCGTCATCGACCTCAAGATCGGGGAGTTCAAGGCCGAGTTCGCCGGCAAGATGGGGTTCTACCTCAACGCCGTGGACACCCAACTACGCCACCCTGACGACGGCGAGAGCATCGGCCTGATTCTCTGCACCAGCCACAACAGGACCGTCGCGAAGTTTGCGCTGCACCGCAGTGGCGCGCCGATCGCCGTCGCCGACTGGCAAACCGATCCTCACGTTGACATCGCCGACGAGCTACCGCGCGATCTCGCCACCGAGTTGCCAGGTCTGCTCGAGGCGCGTGACCGCCTCACCAGCCATGTCGCAGAGACTGCCGAGCGGGTCGAGGCGCAGCTATTGAACCAGGGCGAGTCTGCGGATCAGTAGAGCGACATCGGCCTGCTTTCCTGAGTGTTTCGTCGTGTAGTCACATTGCCTGCTGCCGCTCTGGGGGCCGACTCGTCCAGAGCCAGAAGCATGTTAAGTGTCGACGCGGCCAACTGCTCGCGTTCCAGACCGGGACTATGAAGCGGCGCCGGTCGGCCGTCGCAGACTGCCGCTTCGCGCCGAGCGTCACCGAAAGCATGAACGCGGCCAGCGGCCACCGGCGCGCTCGGCGCTGTCCGGAGCGGGCAAGCGCCGAACTTGGAAGGAGGCGCCCGCGTGTGGGCGAAAGGAGGCGCCTCACGTAGCACCGTAAAGTCTCGCACCCAGTCGAAGAAGCCGGGTCGCACCGACATGCGGCTGAAGCAGGATGCTTGTATCGTAGCTGGACTACCTACTTTCCAGCTTGAGGCGTACAAGACACGCGTGGGAGATCACACACCACGTGCAAGCAATGAGCGCGCTGGTTGGCGTTGCGTTGATAGCAGGCGCGGCGATCGGCGCCTTCGGGCTGAGTAAGACCGGCAACCGAGAGGCGCTCCTGGTACTGCCGTACATTCTCAGTGGTCAGGCGCTCGCGCATGTTGACCACGGCATTCAGATGAAGCGGCTTCGTCCGCCGAAGTTCGACGGGCTTCGACGACCGTATCGCTTCGTAATGCGCTCGGTGGTATCCTGGCACAACAAAATTGCGGGCTTTGGCGCAATTTCGGTCGTGTCGGCGGGCGTCGGCGCAGGCGCAGGAACGCTACGGCCTGTGCCATCCGTTTGCGGCTCAGTTAGCCCACGGCGTCACCTGCCGATCCCAACGGTGTGCTCGCAGGTGCTCCACCAACTCCGGCGGGAGTGGGTCGGCTCTACTGCAGGCGAGGTTCTCTGCGACGTGCCGGTTGTCACGCATACCGACGATGACGGTCGAAACTGTGGCGTTGGCGAGCACGAACCGCAGCGCCATCTCGGGCAGGGTCATGCCTGCGGGGACGAGCGCCTTGAGGCGCTCGACCCGCTCGACCGTCTCGGGCAGGTTCTCCGGGCCGAAGTACCGTGACCGCCAGTCGCCGGCCGGAAATCGGGTGTCCTTTGTGAGGTGTCCGCCGAGGCTCCCCTCATCGAGTGGCACGCGTGCGATCACCCCAACGTCGTGCTTGCGGCACGCAGGGAACAACTCGTCCTCCGGTGCCTGATCGAAGACGTTATAGATGACCTGGACCGTGTCGACCAGTCCGGATGCAACGGCGCGGAGTCCGTTCTCGGGCTCCCACCGGTTCAAGCTGATCCCGACATAGTCGACGATACGCTCGGCCTTCAGCTCTTCGACGATAGCGGCGAACGCTGGAGCGTCCGCCCAGGCGTCGTTCCATACGTGCAACTGGAGCAGCGGGATGGTCTCCACTCCGAGTGCACGACGGATGCGGTCGGCGGAATCCAAGACGTGCCTGCGAGGGAACGTCGCTTCGTACGTGTCTGAAGCCAAGGCCGGAAACCTCATCGTCACGGGTGGGACCTTGGACGTGACTAGCAGACGTGTTCCCTCATGAGTCCTTTGGAGGCGTCCCAGGAGGGTGTCGCTGTGCCCGTCGCCATAGGCCCAGGCGGAGTCGAAGAACGTACAGCCTGCGGCCGCGGATGCCAGCAGCGCGCCGAATGACCGCTCGTCATCTGAGTCGCACCACGAGCCCATACCCCACAGGCCGTGGCCGATCTCGCTGACAGCTTGGCCAGTGCGACCCAATCGGCGCTCTGCGACCACCGAAGTGCTCATCCTCGTCGTGAAGGTCTAGGTTGGTGCCGTGGTCGCTGGCTAGTACGGGAACACATCACGGTAGTAAGCCTTGAGCTGGGGCTGATAGCGGTCGCGAAACCAGTCCCGCTCCGTTTCGAGTCCTTCCGCAAGTCGGTCGACGATCGCGTGTGTCGCGGACAGTAGCGCCGGAAAGTGCGTAGCCAGCTCCGAGCACAGCGCCTGTCCGGTGTCCACGAGTGTCGTGAAGTAGAACGCGGTCGACTCATCGGCGTAGCGAAGACGGTATCCGTCTTGGTGTATGAGTCTATAGCTCAGCCGCCGACCGCCGAGCCTATACATCCTCACGATCATCCCCACCGTAAGCCGCATCGAGTCTGGCGCGACGGGTAGCCAGCACAGCTTCGCACAGGCCGGCAACGCTCCCAGCCACGACGACTCGTGTACGAGAAGGCTGATCGGATCGTCCTCGGGCACAGTCAGTTCCGAGCAAGAGGAGAAGTCGAGATGCACGATCGGAGCGCGATCGAGTGGGCCCTCCGTTTCTGACGACGACTGCGCGACTGCTTCGCGCACGAACTCTCGCTGCTCGGTGACCGAGCAGCGCCCGAGCCACAGCTCTGGGATGGCCATCACCATATTCTTGGCTGCGGCGTCGCGGAAGGGCACCGGGCAGGGAGTCGAGCGGACATACGCCTCGGCGCTGCCGGTCTCGGCCTCGATCACATCCATGTCCAGACCTAGCTGGAGGCAGGAGTCGAACAGGTCAAGCAGCGTGGTGAGCTTCTTCTGCACTGGGTAGTACGCACGCGCTCGTGGGGACTCTCGCATGTCTTTGACTAGCAGTTCCTGAATACGTGCGGAGCTTGTAGCACACCGTTCGATGAGGCGCGCGCGCAACCCACGCGCGCGGACATCGACTTGCTCAGCTTCCTGCAGCAGTCTGAGCACCGTGTGCACGCGGGTTCCCTCGACGTAGCGGAGGTCGATCGACGTCTCCGCCACGTCAAGCACCTCCGGGACGAGTTCGGGCTCACGCTCGTAGATGCAGTTGAGGGAGTGCAGCTCAGCGTCCACCTCGTCGCGGCTCTTGAACCCCTTGCGCAAGCGGCGCACGTTGTCCTCGTCGTCGATCAGCTCAAGCGAGCGCTGCTCCTTCCACAGCTCGGTGTGGAACATTTTCAGTTGCGTGTCCGTCGGCGGGACGACTGTGAACACGGTGGCGCCCGGTCACCCCGTGGTACCGACGACGGCGCGCATGTTACCTCGCCACGGGACGAGGTCGTAGCCGATCTGCCGACACACAACTCGCACCGAGCCGTGCCCGCTTTGCAAGCAGGCGCCAATGTCGCACTCGGGATCGAATGAGACTGTCTCACGTGCCGTCTCTAGCGCCTCTGTGTAGACGATCTTCTCATGCTCGTAGACGAACAGCACCGGGATTTCGACGTGCTCTGCAGCAAGGCTCACAGCGTCGGTGCCGACGGCATTGACTACGGCCAACGGCGTTTGCTCGTCACGCACCTGAAAGACCTTGTGGAGGCCCATCAGCACGAGATCCACCTCGCGGCACATGATCAAGTGGAGGCCGACCATATCGGCGACGACCTCAATCGATTTGAAGCCACCGTCGTGGAGCTGCTCAGCGATCAGCAGCGCGTTTTGGAACGGCTCGGGCGACTTAGCCCGGCACTCGGGCACGATCAGCGTGAGGTGGCTGCGCCGACGCGGCTCGAGATCCATGAGCAGGTCGATGACACGCTGGCTCTGCGAATATAGAAGTAGTTGCTTCGCGTCGCCAATCGCTGCATCAGCCTCGTTTGCGATCTCGCGCCGCACGACGCTGCGGCGCTCGCGGTACGCGACCCACTCCCGCCACGCGACGTCGTCGCTGTCGCTGTCGGCAACTACGGTGAGCTCGTCGGCGACGTACTTCAGTCCAGCGAAGTTTGGGCGGTATTGCAAACACAGCTGGGCTGCTTCCGCAGCCTGCCGAGCGGCGGCCATGACGCCGACCCCTTGCAAGCGCTCCTCCGTCGCGCCGAGTAGGGCCTCCACTACCTGAGTCTCAGTTGGCCGTCCACGCACCGAGACGAGCTTTCGGAAGAGCGGATGCGCGCGCCAGCGCTCCGAGTCGGCTGGCTCATGCTGGTCACGATTGATGTATTCGGCCGCTATCGCCCCTAGCATGTCAGCTGCGGTGCCGTTCAGCACGTCGATCTTCAGTGCCTCGAGTTCAGCTCGCAACGACATGGAGGCCTCTGGGAGGATCGCAGTCGAGCGACGATAGCTTTCGCCTGCCCAGGCGCGGACGCGGCGTACGGCGGCCATGATCTCGTGATCGTCGAAGCCATAGCCGACGAACAGCGCAGCACGATTCGCGAGAAGCACCTGAAGCAACGCGCCGACCAACCGGCATTCGTGGTCGAAGGCACCGACCCGGCTGCGCGTGGCGCGAAGGCTAGCGCCGCGTCCCATGGTCCCGTGAGGCTTGACTACCGTCACCGACGAGCGGCGCGCGAGCGGGACGTCCTCATCCGCCACGACACCCGTAGGGATCCGCCCAGCCTGCTTGAGTGCCTCCTCCAGCGACTCGTCGAAGTTGAAGGAGATAGCCGAGTCGAAGGGCAGCAGCGCAAGGGCGTCGTAGGAGGGGAGCCGCTGAGCCGGGGAATATGCTTGGGTCAAGTCATCGATCAGCGCGGCAGGGCCCTCCTGCGACTCGATCAAGACGGTCGCAGAGTAGAAGTCGTCGACTTCCTCGAGGTAGGTGTAACGGCGCCGTAGGCGCACTACGAAGTCGCGCGCTAGCGGGAAGCCCTCGAAGTCTCGTCCTGTTTCATCGGTCTGCGGTGCTGAGCAGCCTGCACCGAGTACCGGTATGACGTTGCCGTCGGCGAAGCCGGCAGCGACTCGCTCTATCAACGCCTGATTCTCTTCCATGTTTTTCCGCGAAACTGCGAGTTTGCGAAGCGAGAACGTGACCTACTTCCGTTCAATAGTGAGCGTGCTCGTGTAGCCGATGGCGTCCTCGGCGAGGACGGTAGAGACGATTGGCTCCGCTACCATGGCGGCGTTCATGTATGTCTCGAGTTTTGGGCTCAAGTGACTCTGCTTCGACCAGAAGGGAGTGTTCATTCCGCCCGGGAAGACGCTGATTACGCGAACACCGGAGCCCTTGCAGTCCGCTCGCAAGCACTCCAGGTAACCGCGCGCACCCCACTTCGCAGCTGCATAAGCGCCCTCGTCCGCGCGACCCGTGAGCGCAGCAGTCGAAAGGATCCCGACGATTGCCCCGCTGCCACGACGCTTCATCGGTCCGACGACGCGGGCGGACAGATGGATCAGGCCCCGCAGATTGCCCGCCAGCGCGTTGTCCAGCATCGCGTCATCGATGTCAGCGACCGACGAGAACGCTGGACTGCCGGCCGCGTAGATGAGATACTCGATCGGTCCACGCGACGAAATGTCACAGATGAGCGCGTCGGCATCCCTGCCGACGCCCAGATCGGCGACCGTGACAGGTTCCACCCGACCGTCGGCGCGCTCCGCGACAGCGCTTAGGCGCGCGTGATCTCGGCCCACCGCGACCACACGACAGCCGCGACGCGCGAGGGATAGAGCGAGCTCCGCGCCGAGACCCGAGCTCGCTCCGGTCACGAGCGCCAGCGGCTCCGGCTCGCTCACTTGTGGCCGCCCAGAGATGCGGATGACGAGAGCACGAGCATTACGCTCCGGCCCATGCATCGAACGCGTCGAGCATCTCCCGGCGAGTCGCGCTGCCGTCGTAGCAAGAGCCGTACCACGCGTTGAGGATGCCGTCGAGGTCGAGATCCGGGAGCGCCCACGCAGCGATACAGAGCACGTTCGCGGCGTCGTAGACCCGCGCCCACTCGGCTGCCTGAGGCGTCGCGCAAAGGCTAGCCCGTACGCCGGCGAAGCGGTTCGCACCGATCTCGACGCCTGTGCCGGTGCCGCACACGAGGAGGCCCGTCGCGTCGGGCTCGGCCTGGACCGCCTGCGCTACAGCTGGAATGAACTCCTGAAGCTTGGCCGCCGGGTCCGCACCTTCGCGATAGCCGTACTCGCGGTAGTCGCCGCTCACGGAGGTGAGATAGCTACGAATTCGTTGGAGCGCAGGCTCCGCATGCTTGTCGCCAGCGAGGTGAACCATGGTAGTCAACCATGCGAGATAGTAGTCGGTTCTTGGACTTTAGTGCTGGTCTCCGTCTGATCGACCGCCATCCGCGAGCTGCGCCATCGCCTGGGGCTCTCCGTGTACCAGTGCATCGATGGCGACTGCGACCCCGTCGTCGTCGTTGCTCGGTGCGGTGTAGTGCGCGGCTCGCTTGACCTCGGGTACTGCGTTCGCCACGGCGACCGAGCAGTCGGCGGCTATCAGCAGCGGGATGTCACCCGGGCCGTCGCCGATCGCCATCCGGCGGATTGCCGGCCCGCGCAGTTGCGACTCGACGAACTGAGCCGCAGTCGCCTTGCTGACAGTGGCTGGCATAACCTCTAGGTACTCGGGGTATGAGACGAATGCCGTGACGCCCTCCGTGCCAGAGACGACATGCTGCAGGCACTGAATGACGTCAGGATCGCCGACCATCAGGATCTTGATGGCTCCTGCGTAGAACTCATCAAGCGCCGTCACGTAGATCGGCTGAGAGCCCGAGCGCGTCTCGATCGGCGCCGCTTGGCGTATGGCGTACCAATGGGTCGGGTGATAGACGCATAGGGAAACCGGCCATGTCTCGGCGAGTGCGGCGACCTTCTCGGCTGTCTGCGGCGAGAAGCCGAGGTGATGTACTGGCTCGCCCGTTACGCAGTCGATGACCGTACCCCCGTTGGACGCGATTACGAAGCGCGGCTGCGCGAGCAGTTCCTCGGCGAGTTGCGTGCACGATGCCGCAGGACGTCCGGAGGCGAGGACAACATCCACCTCAGGAGGGAGCGCGCGAAGCACCCTGCGTACTCTTGGGCTTACCGCAAGCCGCGAAGTCAGAAGCGTTCCGTCGAGGTCGACGTAGATGATCCAGTGTCGGTCCACGCCAAGTCGATCTTAACCGTCCGCGCCGTATGACGAGTGCCATGTACGGACGTGGAAGCCGGGGGACGACCACCGTCGCTCCCGCTTTTCGCCAAAAGCAGGCACCTCCTCGGCCCGAGACGAGGTGCCTGCTTGGGACGAAACCCAGGCGTATCGCCGAAACTCTGACCGCATACCTGCTTTCGGAGCGAAACGGAACTCTCTGCGTTACCGCCGCTCTTGAGGATTTTCGGCATTGCCGATGGCCGGTCGCCGTACTGCTCCACGCGGCGAACAGACGGCTCGACTGCTAGGTCGACGTGATCTGAACCGTTCGCCCCGAGTCCGAGGAGCGCTACACTCCCCGTGTCCGTCGTCTGTGGGTGTCGAGCCAGTTGCGGATCTTGCTGCGAGGTTGCGCTCCGTTGCTGGCGACGAGCGCACTGGGCCGGCTTCTCAGCGCTTGGCGGTCGGCTTGTTCGGCGCGCGCGGCGCGCCACTCGGTGTCGGCTGGGCGTGGTCCGTGGCGGCGGAGGTCTTCGACGGCGTAGGCGTAGTGGGTGCTGAGCGTGCGTAGGCTGGTGCCGCACTCGCTGGCGACGGTTTGGGGGTCCTCGGCGCGCAGGCGTAGGGAGATGCCGCCACGGCGCAGGGAGTACGGGGTGGCGCCGAGGATCGCGAAGAACCCCGGCTGCTCGGCCGCTTTCTCTACTGCGGGCGTGAAGAAGCGCTCGCCCCAGGCGCGGGCCTGGTTTTCGCTGAAGTGGCAGGCGCCTGTGCGCGGGTCCCGGGCGCCGTGCTCCGGGCCTGCGAGATCGCCGGGGATGATGAAGTCCAGGGCGCCGACCGGGTGCCCTGAGTCCTCGAGCGTCTTTCGCCACTCGGCGAGGTCTCCTTCGAGCAGCGACGGGATGACGGTGCGCCGCTGGGTGCTGTGCTCGGTCTTGCCCCATTCGTCAAGGCGCCCGTTTGAGAGGACCTCGAGCACCCACGCGAACCCGTCTTTTAGCGAGGACCAGCGCATCCCCCAGACCTCCTGGTTTCTCGTGCACAGCCCGTATTGCAGGCTCACGACCATCGCGTCGCGCTGCGCGAGGATCGGCTCGCGCCCCTGCTCGCGGGCGAGCATCTGCGCGCGGATCGCCTCGACCGCCTGGGGTGAGAGCGCAGGCCGGCACGTGCGGCCCGTGGCGGCGGGGGCCGGGCTCATAGCCGGTGCCGCCGGAGCGCAGCGAGCGGCGGATGTCGCCGCGCGGCTCGGGCGCGAAGCTGCACCCGTTGGTGTGGATCTCACCCACCAGGTTCGAGGAGGCGGCCCAGCTGAGCGCGGCCGAGAGCACCCGCCAGGCTTTCAGGCGCGATGCCTTGGGGACGCCTTCGCGCAGCATCTGCTCGCGCCAGGCGCCCGGCGCCTGCGGCTGGTTGAAGCGCACCGCCGAGACCCGGCAGAGCGCGACCGCGTAGGGCCGCGGCGGTGCGAGGCGCCCCGAGCCGCGCGCGCGTGGTTTGTCGAGCATGTGCAGTCCCACCGTGGACTCGTAGCGCTCGAAGGTCGAGGGCGCAAGGCCGCCGGGGTTGCTTGGGTGCGCGTTGACCTGCAGATAGAGCTCGAGCACCTCCCCGATCGTGCGGGCCTCCAGTTCGTTTGCCTCCTTCGCGTCGAGGTCCAACAGGAAGCGGCGCAGGCTCTCGCGCCCGCGCCGCTCGGCTGTGACGTAGGCGTCCATCCACGCGCGGGCATGGCGCACGGAGGGAAACGAGCGGCAGCGCTCGCGCCGGTCGTGGTCGTAGAAGCCGACCACGTAGGAGCGCCGGCCTTTCTTGCCGACATACGGCCATTTCTTGCGCCACGGCCTAGCCACGCGAGCACCACGGGCGTCTGGCCGCAGGCCATTGGGCTGCGGACACGTCTTTCCTTTCGGGTCGATGTCGATCGCCCTAGCCCGCAGTCGGCATCGCCGGAAGTGCGGTAATGCCGCGGAAACGGCACCCCACAAATCGACGCCCCGCTCCTTCAACCTGCCCGATTTACAGGGAAAATGGCCCTGGGGGGCCAAGATCCTCGTAATGAAGGGGTCCGGGGTTCGAGTCCCCGCGTCGGCTCTGCTGTCATGAGTCGGGACATAGGTCTCGGCTGAGTCGGGACATAGGTCTTGGCTGAGTCGGGACATAGGTCTTGGCTGAGTCGGGACATAGGTCTTGGCTGAGTCGGGATATGGGTCTCAGTTCGGGGGGTCTGGCCAGCGGCCGGGCTCTGTGTTTTGGTTGCGCCAGTAGCTTTTGGT